>Ga0315900_10000170_pt1 | contig 116157 bp, 131 predicted proteins | sample LakEriMetagenome_FD_203521 | JGI IMG/M metagenome (GOLD analysis project Ga0315900, IMG submission 203521) | Freshwater fungal communities from buoy surface, Lake Erie, Ohio, United States - Buoy 12 MA114 | ecosystem: Environmental > Aquatic > Freshwater > Lake > Lake biofilm | place: USA... | reverse complement strand
CATCAATGATTGGGTTCTCAATATCATTTGTATGAACGTTGTCAAATGCTGGGTTCAACACAAACTTAACGTTAGCCAAGAATGGGATAACATAAGAAGTGTAAGCAAATCCAAAGTTCAAGTCCATACCTTTACCAGTGATTGCACCGATATCAGCAGCTTGGATAAGAAGACCAGAAGAGATAGCTTCTCTCTTGATAGCTTCATTAACCATACGCATTCCACCCATACCAGTTTGAACTACTAGAGAACGTTTTGGATCTGGACCTTGGAACTCAACCTTACCATTGAAGAAGTTGTAGATCTCTCCACGGAACAAATCAAGTGTAAAGTTATTTTTGTTGTATACTCTTTTGAATGAGTTATCCAACTGCTTCCAAAGACCCACAGACAATCTGATATCATCTGGACCGTCTTGACGTACTCTACCTCCTTGTCCCCACATCAAGTAAGTCTCAATGTCAGATGCAACTTTAGAAAGGTGAGCTGCTTCCATGTTAGTCAAGAATGTACGTGAAAGATCTCCATTGTCAAATGCTTTTTTGACAGAGTCTTTACCCATAACCTTAACCATATCCTCCAAAGAGTTGATAGATGGATCAATAGATTTGTCAAATGATCTCCAGATCTCAGTTACAGGAACTGTACCATCTGCATTCATTCCACCTTTGATCATCAAATCAGCACGTGAAGAAATAGAATAATGTACGTGTGCTTCTGCTCCTCCTACAAAGTTGTAGAACTCACGGAATCCAGCATTAGTGATGATGTCAGAGAAACGCTCTCCATACTCACCTCTAGCAGAACCTTTACGGAACACTTTAGTACCATTAGCCAAATATTTGTGATCAAGATATTTGTAGTTATCATTGTTCACAAGTTGTACTGTATAGATGAATCCATCTCCAATGTTAAGAATATCCTCATCTGTAATGTACATCTCAACTCCGTTGTATTTGTCATAAGTGATGATATCACCATGTCCAAACTCACGCTTGTTAAGTTTAATTTTGAATGTAGTACCATCTACACCAAGGAACGTGTTAGGATCCTCAATGTCCTCAACAATGTATGGAAGGTCAATGGAAACCGGAGTCTGCCATTTGTACTCTCCACGAGCATTGTCAACCATGATAACATTCTTTCCTCCAAAAGAGGACATCTGATAAAGGGGCATTTCAACCTTCTGAGCCATAGCCCATAAGTCTACTGGACCTAAGTCCATTGGTTCTGCATCCTTCAACATGTTTTTTAGGTGGTAAGAATCCACATGTGAACTAGCGTTATACGCAGTGTCACGCAGGAATATACCATTGTTTAAAACTGGAGTTGCCATTTTTGTTTGTTTTTGTTTGTTTGTTTATAATTAAAATCGTTTAAATATATTTCCTTGATTTCTAGGTATTGTTCTCTGTTGAGATTTTCTAGGTCTTTCATCTTCTTCTTCTTGAGCTGATGAAGTAATCTTTCTTTGCTCTTCAGTCTTCAATTGTCTTACTACTTTTTCTGTAGCTTGTTTACCACCTATGTCTCTTACTCTTCCTTTGTACCCATCTGGATCAGCAAGAAGCCAAAGTGCTTCAGCAATAAGAGTGTGGTTTGGTTCTACAAACTGATACTTCTCAAGTAAGTGACCAAGTAAGTTTGTAGGCTTACCAGAGATTGATGGATAGTTAGGTTGTACAAGACCTGAGTACAAAAGTGACTGAGTCTTCTTATCTAACTTAATACCTCCAAGTTCTCCGGCTACAAGAGTGTTATATACATTATCAGTATATGCCTTAGCTGCTTTTTCTTGTTGATCTTTCTTAACCTCTTGTTCTGCAAGTTGTCTAGCAATGATTTGTTCTTGCATTGCATCTAACTTTGGTTTGAACTGTTGAGCTTTCTGACCTAGCTTGTTAAGATCTTTCCAATCTTCAATCTCTGCTTCAATCTCTTCAGGTGTTCCAAATCTTGTAGCATGTAAATACTGACGTGCAATTTCTTCTTGGTCATATTCATCTGTAGGATCTAATTCAATGATCTCTTCTACATGAGCAAGAGTTCTGAATAATCCTTTAAGATCTTGACCACCGTCAGCTACATACTTAGCAGCAATTTGAAGTTCTTCTGGCAAAGCTTGGAAAAACTCTTTTGGAGTATTTTCTCTAATCTTGTTTTCTCTTTCTTGGAAGTTTGCTTCAAATAATTCACGGAAGTCTTTTGTTGTATATTCCTCTAATGGTTTGTCATCATCAAAAGGAACTAAAGAACCTTCTTCAATCATTTTAGATGCTAACTCAGCAAGACCAGACTTATCTACTTTTGGTCTTCCTTTGTTACCTGCATCTTCTTCTTGAGAGATCAAGTTGTTTAACTCTGCAATTGTCTCTTCAACCTCTTGCTTAGCTTCTTCTTTGCTTGCTACTGTTTCACCAGAAGCAGGCTTGTCAATGAACGTTACATCTACCAGGTTCTCATTAGAGAATACTGACTTTGTTTTTTCTTCTTCTTTGTTATCAGGGAGCATAATGTTTTCTGCACCCGGAGTTCCAAAGAGTTCATCCAAATTTACATCTACTTGACCTACCGTTGTAGTATCAAGGGTCTGATCACTAGTTGGCTTAGTGTCTTCCATATTTGTTGGTTTTTAATGTTACTTAATTCAATATAAGAATTTTTGATAAGATAAACTTCAGAAATTTAAAATAGAAAAGTCTTTTTTGGCAATATATAGCTAAACTATTTTTTCTTTTCTGAATTTGTTCCTTTATCAAATCTATTCTTATTCTCTCTTGCTACTTGTAATTGCTTATCAGCTATGTCCTGTTGTACTGCTAGCTTCTGTCTTTCCAAGTCATTTTTCTGTGAAGCAAGATTATTTCTGTTTGCTTCTTTCTGTCTTTCTAAATCCATCTGAGACTTATACTGATCCTCTTGACGTATGTCTCTCATAGCATCTACAAAGTCAGACTGCATGTTTTGATTAATGTCAACCATTGAGCCCATACCTGCTGCACGTATTTCAGCCACAAGAATATCACGTTGTCTATTCTTCTCAGCCTCCATAGCATCATGATCAAGTTTAAGTTTTTGATTTTCAGCTTGAGACTGAAGTTGCTCTTGTTGCATTTGCTGTTGTTGCTGCATCTCTTGTTGCTTCATCTGCATTGACTTATCTTCTGCAGCTTTAAGAACTGAATTAAGTTCAGCAATTGAATCAGATTGAACTACTCTACCTAAGTCATATATACTAGCTCCTGTAGTATTATTATTAAGTGACATAGCTTTAAGTTGCTCAAGTATAGCTCTATGATTTGCAGTTGTGCTACAGAAAATGTTTAGATCTCTCATCAATAAGTCTGTTCCATTGATTTGGAAGTTTACATTCTCATCTGCTGTACTCATGTATTGCAATCTTAAAGATGGCTTCTTAGCATGATAGTATTGTGCTAAATCTGTACGCATCTGATGTACTCTTGGCATTAGATAATCACAGTGCTGGATAAAGAATACTTCTGTTTGTGCATATGATGCATTTACAGCTTGCTCTACTCCAGTAGCAGTTTGTTGTGATAACTGTTGACCCATACGCTGAGGATTCACACCAATTACTTCATACGCCTGTTGTTTAAAGTAATTGGCAAGCTGAATCCTAGACATGAGACGTTCTGTCTGAGACAGATCTAATTTCTGGAAGTGCTGGAAGTTTAATGCATTCTCTGTATTTGTGATAGATGTATCTAGAGGAAGCATCTGGAAATTCTTCATTGCCACATATGCTTTAGCCAAGTTTCCTTTACCCCAGTCTTCTCCTAGTGAGTGACGAGGTAATGAGTTTTGATCTAGCATAATAACAGTACCTAATTCATCTACTAGTATATCTGCTATTTGATTATTTACTATGTTGTATGCAATCTGATAAGGCTTCATCAAATCTAGAAGCGCTGTTGACTTAGTATTTCTATCTGAGAATACTGCTCCTTCTACAGGAAGTTTACATCCATAAAGTGATTCATCACCTTTAAACTGGAATTTAAGCGGACCCAGTTTATTTTTGTCAACACCAATATAGATAGGTGTAAATCCTCCAGGGTTGTTCATACCCCAGAATGATGGAATGTTTGGTCCAATCTTAATACCACCCCATACTTCATTGATCCAAATCCAATCAATATGTTCTCCATATACTAAGTTATCTTTTGTTTTATTCTTAAACAACTTAGTGTCATATATTGGTTTATCTGTAATACTGTAAGCTTCAGTTACTACTTCAGTAGTTACTTCACCATTATCTGCTATTTTAGTTAAGTGACCTACTTTACGTTGAGACTTCCAGTATGCTGTAGTTACTCTGAGTAAATATGCTGTACCGGCAACATTGTAATCTTCTCCTTCTGCAAGTATCTGTGAGATAACATCTCCTCCTTCTAATATATTCCCTGATACCATAGATGTATACTGACGGTATGCAAGAGAAGGTAGGTTAGTGTTCCACTCATGTGTCTTAGTAGCATCATAGTAAGAACCATCATTCTGCTGTCCACCAATATTATAACCTGCAGATCTGATAGGATAGATGGCTTCTAAAGCCTCCAATTGTTCTGTAGTCATTAGATATCCATAACGGTCAATAACATCAGCTACAGTAAACATATCTGTTTTACCTACCCAGTTAGCTTGAGAGATATATCTTGCGTCTGGAGATTTATGATAGAATGATAATACCGGATTCCAAAGTTCTACATTGTAATCATCTTCCATCATTTGGAAATGCCAGAACTCACGGTCAGTAATTAGAGAGTCACGGAAACCACGCTCTTCTAGTTCATCCATCTTAAATCTTTCAACATCTACTTTATGTTGATGAGAAGCCCACTGTTCTATCATTGATCTATAATCTTTCTTATAGAACATTTCTACTTCAGGTAGAGTTTTAAGTTTAGCTGGATCAAGTTCTTGTTGTGCTTCAGGAGAGTTAGGATCTAATCCTTGCTCAAGTAATGCAGCAATGATTTTCATTTGTGCATCACCCATGAGTACTTCCTCAACATCTGCACGTTTTTTCTCCATCATTTCATTATAGGAGAACTCATCTACTGCACGGTATGTAAGTTTAGTTGATCTCTTAGCAAACTCAGCTACAAGAACATTGATTACATTTGGGATGATTGGATAGAATTTAAGCTCTAATGCTGAGTAATCTTCTTTTGTAAGTGTCTCTACTATATCCCTATACTCATTATCCTCTTCAATAATATAATCTGACTTATCTATAATGCCTTTAGCAAGCTTATAGTTCTTCATAAGTCTACGGGCATTTTTACGGATTTGCTTAAGACCATTCCATTCTAACCAGTCTAAGTTCCATGCTGCCCACTCTTGATCTTTTTCTGCTTTAGGTAAAAACTGAAGTGGCTGGGTGATACTACCCATTCTATTATGTTTCACTTTAGCTCCACCTTTGAGCTGCATTGCGTTATATACCTGCATAGCTTTTATTTAAAGTTTTTAAATGGTGATCTTTTAAATCCTGGGCCACCACCTCTTGACCCTTTACCTAAATGACGGAAAGGGCTGTTATTTAATTTATACAAATTTTCTGACTTTTGCAAGTTTTTAGAGGCATCATCCATAACCATTCTTTTTGCGTAACCTCTGTTAGCCTGTTGAATACGCATGAATGCTACTAATGCTGCAAAGGATACCAAGCGGTCAACATTGAGTCCTTCCTGATATGCTTTCATTTCCTTAAGCAACATTGGATCTGGAATACGTTCTATACCATAGTTTGTCTTTACAATAGTACCGTCTTCTTTTGTTGCTACATCTAATTCCTCTCTTGTATATTCTATAACATAACTTAAGAGATGTTGCTTAAACAATACACCTGTATTTTTCCAACCATATTCCTGGAATACATTAGCATTAGCGCCTAGGTCCTTTAAGAACATAATCTGTGTTCTTGGTACTAAATACTTTTGCTTCTTTCTAGAAATCATATACTGAATAAACAAAGAGATGTTATTCTCTATTACTGTCCATGCATTATACCATTCTATTATCATTTCTAGTCTCTCATGTGTTTTTTTGATATCATCAAATCTACCACACCAGGCCGCTACTATTTTGTCTTGCTCTATAAATGTCTCAGTCTCACCCATAGTAACCTTTGTTACTTCAACCGGAGCTTTCATTACATAGATAGAACATAGTGATTCTGAGGTAGTTGTCTTACCTTCTGAGACAGGGTCAATAGATGCATAGTATGTTACAGCAAATTCAGGATTACTAACAGGTCTTTCCCATACTACTAATGTTCCTGTCTTATCTTCTGTTTTCTTAGATATAGGAAACTCTGATATAGGAAGTTTATTAGTTTCTTTTACTGTAACTTTTCCTTCTGCATCTCTACGTATATCTAAGAATTCATATGAGTATTCTTTTTCTTCTATTCTTCTTAACTGAGCATTAACAAGATGCTGAGGGAATATAGATACTTTTCTATGTGCAAATGCCTCCTCAATGTTTCTTGGATGCTGAGATACCTCAAGCTGATATGTTTCTGGAGACATCTTCTTTTTGCATTCCTCAAAATACTTATCAAGGGCTTCTAAAGATTCTTCTACAAGTGAATTACCATAGTCATCTATATAAGGCGGCATAGACCATTGTTCAGGAATAAATAATCCTGACATACCAATAGTACCATCTTTATCTATAAGATTAGTGTCTACTGCATATATCTCATTAGCCTCCGGATTAAGAATCATTTCTTTCAGTGGCTCACACTGATCTAAGTCACCCACAGATCCTGCAGCTATAAACATACCTGTAGTAATCATACCTGATTTAAGTGCAGGCTTGATATATCCAAAGGTAGTATCCATCTTAGGAGCAATCCCTGCTTCCTCATGAAAGAAATATTTAACTGGTCCACCGACACCATTAGTAGGATCTTTTTCAAAGGACATACCTTGTATTGTACCTTTAAGACCTACTTCAGCTTTTCTATCTCCTTTTCTTACCTCAATCTTCTGTTGCCACATCATGACTTTGTCTGGTGACATAGGACGGTACCATGCTGTATGCTCATTTAAGAATGCTGCATATTCAGATAAAAATTTCCATGTACCTTTCTCATTAATGTAATCCTTAAGAGATGCCCCCATCTTAAGAGTAACACCTGCCTCAAACCATTGCTGATTTATTAGCTTACCTGCATGGTAGTAAGAAGAAGCTATCTGACGTTTCTTGAGTATAGCTGCATGTTTATAGTGTAACTCTGCTAGTTGCTCATATAGAGCCATGTGATACTGTGCATCACGGATATCAGCAAATCCAAATGCCTGTATCTCCTTGTTGAAAATAGGCAAGAAGTTAAGCCACATATAATATTCTCGGGCAAGATACCAAGTTTCTTTTCCTGACTTAACTAATACACCATTTCTACACTTAGTCTTTTGGTCATCCCAATACTTGATAAAGTCTTTAGATCTGAATGGTGCTGTACAATATACCTTACTTGCTTTAAAGATCTGAGCCTGTTCATTAAAGATCTTATTAGAGTCTTCATTAAAATTATACTGACCAGGTTCTTTGAATATAGTAAGTAAGAATATTCTTAAGTCTTCTCTAGTAGCAAAACTAGTAGTTGTCCAGACTCCGTTATCCCAAGTAGGTATGTTTTCCCAGAATGCTTCCATTACATATCATATGCTAGACCTTGACCACCACGTACTTTGCTTTGTTGTTCTTCCTGAAGGTCTTTGTATACTCCTTTGAAAGATTGTCTGATTGCATCAAAGTCTTTGGCAATTGCTCTAATTTGAGCTATGTTACCATCTTTACCATCAGTAATCTGAGTAGTAGATAAGTATCTTGATATTCTATCTAGTGCTTTCTGCATACCCTCATACGCGCGGGAGGTAGGAGTTTCATACATTCTTTGACAGAATCTAAGTGCAGTTACTATATCATCATCTTCTGTAGAGAAGGTTGCTTCTATTTCATTTAATACTATATCTTCTTTATCCATATGTGGGACATTGAAGAAAGGATTCATGTCCGGGTTAGGACAGGTCATGTAAAACAAATACAAGTAAATCTTAAGATAGTCTTCAGGATAATTATCCATTATATCTTTTAGTGATTTAAGTGTATAGCAGTGTTCTGTTGGAACAACTATGCCGTTTTGCAAATCAAATAGTTTAGCTATCATTTCTTTTTTATTTGGTCTCGGTTTTCATGTAACCAGTTAATGATGCTGATTACCTCATCTTTTAAATATGGTATTTCAATTGGTACAACTTCTTTAACTACAGGATCACCTTCTGAAGTATACTTTACAATTGGATATCCATAATCATCTTCTCCCTCAGTTTCAAACAATACATGATGTATAAACATCTTGCCCGGTTTTAACTTTGGATTATGTTTGAGTATAATATACATATAAATACTCAACTGTAATGCATAGTGATTAAAATGACAGTCATCTAGATTGTTTACAGGAAAGAGCAGTTTCTCAGATATTCCTTCCCAGTTTACATAAGACTCAGTCTTAATCTCTTTGTTAGTCTTATAGTCTGTAATGTTTACATGATCATTAACTACTTCTACAAGGTCAGACTGTCCGCATATTCCTGCAGACTTTAAAAACACCATGTGCTCAGGATATACTCCTGGATCTAGTCTTTGTACAGGTGCCTGTTTTAATCCTTCTATCTCAGCTACAGGAGGTACAATAGGAATAGTTATACCTTCTCTTTCTAAAGAAGCAAGAGAGCATAAATCATACTCTCTTTGATTATGGTAGTAAGTACCAAGGGTAGTGGCACGGTTTGCTTCATTATCCCATATCTCTAAAATCTTTTCAGGTGGAATACCATACCACTTAGATTTTTTAGAGTTTGTTACTTTAGCTGCTATAGCCTTAGCATCAAAGGGTTTCTTGAAGTTGGAAACAAGTGATGTAACACTTATCCATTTTATGTCATCTACCTCAATGCTTTTATAGCTATGATCAGCAGCATTAAATACTATACTCATAGTGCATCTAGTTTATCTTCATCTTCTTCTGATATTAAAGAGAACCATCTATAATCTGGGCATGAAGATGATAATGATCTTGTTTTAAACTGAAGAGAACATCCACATAAATTACAACATGGAGCAGTTCCCGGTACTAAACAATGTTTACCATCAACATCCTTACGCACACATGAAGTACATATGTCCATTCTATAAGAAGCTATCTCTTCTACAAACTCATCACGGATTACAGAGTTCTTAATTCCCTCCATGATTTGTTTTCTATTCTTCCATAGATCCTTTATTTTACCTGCCATCTTTGAATTTCTTTTTTTCCTCTAAAAACTCTACTATATTCTTTTTAGCATTGTAAAGTTTCTCAAGTCTTTGTTCTACCAATTTTAAGTTGTGATAATTTTTAAATGTATCTCTGTTATATTGCTTCAATGCTCCTTCATGTTTTTTTATTTGGACATTTACTGCACGTTGTTTAATTAAAAAGTGTCCTAAACCTGGTAAGTTTATTCTTGGTTCTTCTAAACTTGAAAGGCATCTTCTTACTTCTTTATAATAAAAACTTACAATATCATCTACTAATGACTGAGGAAGATCTAGTTCTTCTGCTACTTGCTTAATTATTACCTGCGGTTTCTTGGGTATCATTTCCTAAGAATTTATAGTCAAGCAATACTGTTCCTTCAGTCTGTATTTGTAAAGCTGGATTAAGCATAATAACTTTCTTGTTACTTCCATCTTTTACAACAAGATTATTCTTTTCTGCTTTGTTAATACAGTTACGTACAGTCTGTGGTGTTTTAAAGATCCAATCTTCTTCTGCTGAAGCATCATAACAAAAGTGTGTCAGCTCTATTGGCTGATTGAAGCTAAGTAAGGTAAGACAGTTAAGATCAGATTCACTCACTGCTATACGGTTAATATAGCAATGAGTTAGTATCTGAAACTTTACTACTTCCCACTTAGGCATACGCACACGCTTCTGTACTTGATTTACTAAAGCCATGACTAGGATTTTTTAAGCTTTCTCTCTTTAGATATTTCTTCACGCAACTCTTCTGGTGACTCAGACTCCTGTGGTGGATTCATCATCATTGCATACTGAAGTTGATACTGTGCTCTTTCAAAACGAGCTTTGTCAATCTTCATTAAAAGTTCCTCATGTTGAAATTGAGCATTCAAATAAGGAATTGATTCTGTGTAGAACTGCAACATTTCTTCTTTTCTTGCTTGCAATTCTTCATGTGTGAGCTCTTGCTCTTCTACTTTACTTTCCATAATTACTGTATTGGTTTTAGCAAATATACAATAAAAGTTTAAACTTGATATATTTAAAAGTAAAAAACCCAACCAGTTAGACTAGTTGGGTTAAAGTGTTAGTAGAGCGGTTAGCGGTTTTTAATTGTAAAGTTTAGAAGAGTAAACATATAGAACTCTCTTGATATGTCTACTTCTATAATAAAGAAATCAATTGCACCTAATCTAAATCTAATAGCAAACTTGTCCCAAAGTTTGTTTTTTGCTGCCCAACTATTTCTAAACTTCATACTATTCTTTTATTTCAAAGTGCATCCAGTCATAATCTTTTTCTACTCCCAAAGAAATAAACCCATGTTTGTAGAATATATCTATCATAGGCTTGTATTCTGGTCTAGCAAAACGTGCAGTACGTTTTGTTTCTTTTAGTGTATTTCTAGCAGGATCAAGATCTATTGCTATTCCCCAAGCATGTTTACTCCATGAAGCTCCTCCACGCATTTTGCGGTAATTAAAACAACCACCAAAAAGATCAATACCAAGTTCTTTTATTCTTGCTGACCCATAGTGAGAAAGAAGATCATTAAATACAGCAAGAAGATTATCAGCTATATCTTTATGACATCTTACTCTACTTGTTGTAGTATCAGCATCCCATGCTATGCGCAGTGGATAAGGACAGATGATTGTAGTTAAATACGCTGCCCCTGTTTCTGTTGGCTTGCCGTATTTAGCTGTTGCTTGTGCTGTAGTTAACATATTATTTTACTTTCAGTTGAACCTTGACTAGTTCACCTACCATATCAGATAGGTCACCTATTTTACTAGCCATGGTTTTAATCTCTTGTTGAGTTGTTTCTTGAATAAGCTGATATTTTAATCTATGCTCTTGTTCTAACAACTCAATCTTTCCTTTGAGCTTTCCTTGTTCTTCAATGTGACGATGACTATCATCTTTCAGCTCCTTAAGATCTGATGTAATGTTATTATATGCTGTTCTTAAGAAGAAGCCGATGAGTGCAAGTATGGTACCTGCTGCAAAAAGAGTTATTGTTAGATCCATGATTTACAAATATTATAGATATAATATAAGTAAAAATACGTAATTATCCTAATCTTCTTGTTCTTTTTTGTCTTCTACTGTAAGTTGAGACAAAGCTGCTGCCACTCCTCCGGCAGTTACTAAGTATCCTCCTAATGTTACGAGAGTAGCTGGCAAGGCTATAGGCGCAGCTATAAGCACGCCTCCTATTGCGCCTGCTACCAAACCCACCTTCTGAACCTTCTTCCAAAATGTTGGAGTCTTAGCACTCCATCTGTCTTTAAGTGTTTTCATAATTAAGAGTTAAATTCTACTGAATTGTATTGTGCTTTTATTGTTCCGTCTTGCAATGTAAAATTGTATAAATAAGGAAAATAAGGAATAATGTAAATATTTGCAATTGCCTCAAATGTAGCTTGGTCTGAAGTCCAATCTGACATTACAACAACATAAGATATTATATTATTAATATCGCAAAATACAACATTCCCGTATTGTTCTAGTTCTTGCACTAAAGCATTTCTATCTACTGCCATATTTAATATTTAAAGCGTATATTCATTCTATAACTATATCTAAATCCATTACCTGTAGGAAAAGAAGGATCATTATTTGCAAAAGCCCCTTTATTTGTTATTAAGGTTGACTCTGCAGAACCAAATCCACTTGTCCAACTTCCATCACGATTTTCCCATCCTAATATTAAATTGCTTGTCCCATTATAACAAAAAGGCGTATCAAAATTAATAACTAACCATCCACTTGTTGATATAGTCCAGTTAAATGTTTTTACAATACTCACGTCTGAAACTGGCATATCTGACCAATCAATTGCAGGATTTGCATCAAATTGTGTCGTTGCAGGTGCTAAATGCGCTAATTTAATTGTTTGGTTGTTGTATGTGTAAGGAACAGTATACCCACCTATTTCTATCTCTATTCCTGTAATTTGTTTTGCTCCTGCCATTTCAGCAGCATTCCAAATCATAGAAGTCCAAGAAAAATTAAATAACCCATAAGCAGGATATTGAAAAATGTTAGTTGTGCCAGTACCAACTTGAAGGTTCAAACCTTGAACATTTACACAACCTCCTAAATTGCTGAAATATGGATTAATAATCATTGACATAACTTATGCTCTAGTTCCTATTAAAGTTATTTTTAGCCCTCTTGCTCCCGCTGTACCTACAGTATCTATATCTACAGTAATCTCTCCATCATCTGTAAGTGCAGAAGTAACAATAGTTGCAGGAGTTGCTGCAGTTACAGTTGTTCTTTCGTTATTATCAAATGTAAGTTTTGTACCTAATACAGATACACCATTTAGATTAATATCTACAGTAAGCAATGCTCCTGCTGTTTGTGCTGTGGTTAGTGAAGCTCTAACTGCTGTTAATGTCATTGCGTGAGGCATTCTGAAAGTTACCTTTGCAGTTCCCGTAGTCAAGTTTGTAGTTTCATCAGATGCAGCAGCTTGAATTTCAGCAGGCAAAGATTGGAATGCTGTTGAACCTAAAGTTGTACTTGTTAAAACTTGTCCTGCAGAACCAGCTCCATTTGGCAATGTATAAGCTCCATTTATATCTACCCCTGTAGGAGTAACTTCAATTTTTCTAGTTGTTGCTCCAGCAGTTACTTGTAATTTAGACTGATTTTTGTCTATAAAAACAGATCCGCTGTTTCCAGCATTGTCTCCTACTTCTAAACTACCAGCTACAGCACTAAATCTATAATCTCCTATTTTAGTTGTTCCGTCATCTACTATTATGACAACTTGACCATTTGCTGTTGTATCTTGAAATTCAAGTTGATTAGCATTTAAACTAACTATTCTTGGTGCTGTTATTGTACCATCAGAGTTGTATATGTTAACCCCACCGCTTGCTGCTTGCCAAGTACCATTACCACTAGCATCAGATGTCAAAACATGACCTGCTGTAGGTGTTGTAGTTAATTGGAAAGTAGTAGTTTTTGTTTGACCAACAACCTCTAAGTTTTGACCACTTGTATTTTTGGTATTATCAACAGTAAATTTAGCATCTAAACTTATTTGAGCAGTATTTATATTTATAGCCTTACCTGTACCACCGCCTGATGTACCTAGAGTAATTCCTGATGGGCTAGCATCTATTAAAGTGTTGCTAGAGCCATCATCTGAATTAAATCTAAATGTACTTGTAAAGAATCCATCATTAAAAAATAAGTCATTACCTGCTAAATCAACTTGTCTATCTCCTGATACAGTTCCGTCAGTGTTGTAAATATTTGTATTAGAAACAGTATTATCAATAGTAAAGTTAGGATAAGTCCCTGTTACATTAATACCCGTACCTGAATTTAAAACAACAGTTTGATCAGGATTAGAATTAGTAATAGACATAGCTGTAGCAGTACTTCCTATTAAAATTCCACTACCTGCAGTTAAACCTTTTACTGCTAGTGATGGACCTGTACCATCATTTACTAATGAATTAGCACCACCTGAAGATGTAAGAGTTACTCCTGTTGTAGGATCAGTATTACTTATAGTAAAATTAGGGTAAGTACCTGTTACGCCAATCCCTGTTCCAGCATTAAGTACTACTGTTTGGTCAGGAGCTGAGTTAGTAACCGTAATTGTACCACTACTTGTAATAGGATTTGTTCCTGCTAATGAAATACCTGTTCCCGCAGTGATTCCTGCTGAAGTAACTGTACCAACACTCCAAGTTCTATCTGCTGATAAATCTTGTGTTGTACCATTTATAGTAACATTTCTAGTAGATGGAACTTTACTATTGAACGTATTCCAATCTGTAGAAGAAAGATAACCATCTGATGCTGCACCTGACTGACTTATACTAATAGCAGGTGTTGTACCTCCTGAAGATGCAATTGGAGCTGTACCTGTTACACTCGTTACTGCACCTGTAGGTACAACTTGATTAAGTGTAGTAGTAGCTACTGAGTAGTTTGTATTTCCTTCTGTATGAAAAGTAATTGAGTTAGTATTAGAGTCTGTATTAGTTACTCTAACTTTAACTACAATTCTATCTGTTGTAAGTACAGTAGATGCAGGAAATACACCATCTGAAAGCAACATAACTGCTGATCCTGTAAGGGTTGATGTAGGAACCGCATCTGTTGTTAACAATAATGTTTCTATTCCACCTAGATCTCTTTTGTATACCTCAGCAAATACATCCCAAGAATCTCCTGTTGTTCCTGAAAAATGCAAATAAAAAGCCCATCTTCCTCCAGGAATGTTTGTAGTACCTGGTACACCTGATGGTGTTTGAAATGATTGGATAGTTACTGTTGCTCCTGATGCTATAGAAGTTACAATAGTTTGCTCTGCTGAAGCTGTAAGTGCAGAAGTAAATTCTTTATATGGAGCTTGAGTAACACTTTCATTTAGATAATAGGTAGTATTACCTATTCCGCCTGGAATATTTACTGTAACATCATCTCCAATAGCACTAGCTGTAACACCATCACCTGTAAAGTTTATGCTGTTTACATCAGGTGTAATTGATACTCCTTCTTCTTGAATATCAATTCTCTTCTTTATGTTGATTTCTGTACTCATTAGTATATTTTATTTAAGATAAATATATCACTGTAAATATTGTTTCCTGTAGAAGCAGCATCCCATTGAGCTGTTACATCTAATGTATTAGAAATTGTTGTATCAAATGTTGTATTATTAACTACGTTAAATCCAAATCCTTGCACAGAAGCGTTGTTAGTTTTTGTATAATGAAACGCACCTAAAGTTACAATAGATGCCACACCAGCAGCTCCTATAGTTCTAACAGTAAAATCAATATTTAAAGACCAAACATCATTTATAACAGAAGCTCCTAGATTCTGTGCAAGACTGTCTAAAAGAATAACACCTCCCGCTACAACTCTAATTGTAATATTTTGATTATTATTAGCATTCATTACACCACCAAACACAGCTCTAAAACTATCTCCTACAGAGAATCCATTAGCGGGTACAGTTAATGTGCCTACACCGCCATTGATAAGACTGCTTTCCACAGTAGTGTTAGTAATTATAGTACTGTTTGCAGTTTGAGCAAAAAGTCCATAATTAGTAGCAGGTGCATTACCAGGGATATTTACTGTTGCTTTACCTCCAACATTAGTTACAGTTACTCCTGTGCCAGTGAAGTTAATAACGTCATTAGCAGGTACAGTAGTGCCTTCATCTTGAACGATGGTTCTTATGGAGATACTTGTACTCATTATTATGAAATATAAGTAATAATAAATGTTGTTCCTGTAGCATCAAAACTTATTGAATCAAGAGTATTATTTAATGCTCCACCATCAAAGCTAACAGTCATTCCTGCAGGAATTGTAACTCCATAAATAAGACCATCAGCTCCACCAACATTTGCAATAGAGAAACTATATACGCCTGCTGTTGTAGAACCTAATCCTGTCGCACTAGCAATACTTGGTGTTCTTAGTACAGACGTAGTATTAGTTACTAATTGTGCAACATTTGAATCTACACTAAGCAATGTAACTTCTGTAGCTAGTCCTGTAGTATTGGTTTCAATATTAGATAAGCTTGTTCCTTGTTCAGTACAAAGAGTAACAGAAAGTGAACTTGCGCATGCACTTTGACCAGCTGTATATAGTGCTAGTAAGCTTTGTAATTCTGTTACAGTATCTCCTGTATTTGTTTCAATATCAGTAAGAATAAGATTACCTGCTTCAATAGCTCCTAAGATAAGTGCTAATACACCAGAAGGATCTGTATATACTAAACATCCTGGGGTAGCTGCTCCTGGAGGAACTACTGGTGTTGAACTTCCAGGTAAATAATATGTAATTGGACCCCATGTTGAATCATCAGGATTCCATACTCTTACTTCTAAGTATACTGTATCTCCATTACAAGTATCTACTACAAACTTAGCTTCATATTCTGTACTTGCTTGAAGTGTAGTTAGAATTGCAGAAAGTAAAAATTCTACATCATCTGTATTGGCGTTAATCTGCGTAAGTTGATCACATGCACATTGTTGACCAAGCAGCATTTTTAGTTGCCATGGGAAATTATTACTTTGATTTCCTGAGTCTCTTAAGTTTCCTATTGACATAATTTAAAGTTATTGTGCTATTGATACTAGCAAGTTAGCAAAAGAGTTTATCTTACCTTTGTTAATGTTTGATAAACTAGAGTAATCTACTTCTACTACATCTGTTTCTACTCCTGATACTACAACATAGTTACAATCTTCAAAGTTGTGTGCAGAGTTAAGAATATTAACTGTAACATGACCTCCAACAAGTGCAAAAAAGTTTGCACAGATTTCTTGTTGTGTTGCAGGTGCTTGATCAAGATCAATACTAAAAGATTTGTAATCTTCTGTTGCACCAAATACAGCTTCTGTGTTTACATCACCGCTGTTTCCCATTTGTACTATAAAGCTCATATTTTTATTTTTTTAGATGAATCCTATTGCTATAATATTAGGATCTTGTACAAATCCTGTTGGAGATAGCAAATCTGTAATATTTGTATCATTTGGTTTTGTAGACCTACTGTTCATAATTCTAACATTATTTACAGGCTGAGCAGGAGCAGAATTCCTTACAAAGAATCCTATAGCATCTGATCCTGAATGAACAGTATTATTAATGCATAACTGAGAAGCTGTTGTGTCCTTCCAAACAGCAGCTATATTAGGCTGTGTTGCCCCTGTACCAAGACTGTACATATGACAATTTTCAACCCATACTTTTCCACTTCCTCCCATACTAAATACAGGATATCCTTCTGATACTCCAACTAAATTATTCCAGTTCATCAAAGTACCATTTCTGAATACTACGTTTGAGTTACTAGCAACATATGCAATAAGATGGTTTGATCTTACATCACCGTTGATAATAGTTCTTGATGCGCCACTTGATCCTAAGCCGTATACACCAAACTGATTTTCAGCGTAGATATTACCATTTACTCTTAATGTACCAAAAGAATCAGTCCACCTTGTGATAGCTCCTGAAATACCCGCATAATACCCTGCAATAGGGTTAACTATTAAATCTCCGTTAAGTACTACTTCACCACCTAAGCTGTCTCGTATTGCTATTACTTGCTTAAAGTCTCCTCCATAATAATTACCTTCATGCAAATACATTCTAGGGCAAGTTACATAAAGTTTTCCTGAAAATGCTCTAACAGCAAAAACTTGATGCCAAGCAGCAATTTCTTCTGTTACATTCATTATTACAGTTCCGCTAGTTCTGATTGTTATACCAAAACCTGTATTAAAAGTTTCTGCAAATATTTTTCTACCATTAAAAGTTGCAGATGAACCAGAAAATACTCCTATAGCAGCATACGCAGAATAAATTTCATCAAACTCAAATACAATTTTAGATGCAGAACCTGTAATTCTTATCATTTCATTTGTTCCAGGAGTTCCTATAAATCTACCTTTTCCAAACACTTTTGCTTCTACCGATATACTGTTATCTACAAAATAATAATTTTGTAAAACAGCACCTGGCTCAAAATAATAATCTGTAAAATCTTTAAAAACAATTACCCCACCAACATAATCACCTCTTCTTACATAGATTAATGTTCTATTGGTTGATGTAGGAGTAAGAACTGCTGCAGCAAGCATTGCTGATGTCGGATCAGCGTGTGCTTTAGTAAAATCATTTTGTGCTGCTGTACCATTATTTCCATTTGTAGAATCTACAAAGATTACATTAGCATAGTTAACAGCTCCGCCTCCTGCAGCAACAAGTGGACTAGCCGAAGTACCATCACCTGTAATAGTAACACCATCAGTATATACACGTACAAAATTAATAACAGGATTTTGTGGATCAATATTATTTACTGTTAATACAGGACTTGGAAATACTGGAGTATTTACAGACTGTACTCCTGCAGGAAGAGATGCTACAAAATCATCTACAGTAATTCCAGTAGGTTGATAGAACCCATCAAATCTAGGATCTCTTGTTCCTAATGGAATCAAATCTGATCCATCAGGAGTTGTCTTTATCTTATTCCCACGGATAAGATTAAAGAAGTTAGTAATATTTTGTAACATCTTTTATAATTTATTTTCCTGTTGCTCTAATTTTAGCTACTACAACACTTACACCTTCTTGTTCAGATCGTAAAAGAACAAATGTTCCTACTGCAACTTCACCTATACTGATAGCTTTATTAATTTCATCGTAGTTTTTAAAACTAGGTGTATTTTGAAATCTAGTGACTAGATCTGTAAGAATAGCTGCTTGAGTATCTTCTGAACTTGTTGTCTCATCAAGTCTATAACTTACAAGAGTTAGATTTCTTGTAGTTAAAAGTGCTTTTTGTTCTGCCATAATTTCTATGTTTTATTATTATGCGTATCTCTCAAGAATGTTTCTTGCTGTGTCTACTACTACCTTAACAGTTGGACCTGGAACATAATCATATGCTACATATGTATCATTAGTAATAGTTCCATTATTAAGAGCAGTTTGAATATCTCCAGTACTTGCATAAACACCTCTAATTCCTAGATACAATGCAGTCATTGCATCAGAAATTTTATCTTGAGAGTTATTGATACCGTTAATCTTATAAGTTAAGCTGGTAATATTTTGTGTTGTTGTGTTTGCCATGTTTTCTATTTTTTTAAATTGTTTATAAATAATCTTTTATGATGTTTGCTGCTGTATCAACAAAACGGGGTCTTGGTAAAAAAGCTATGCCATCTGCAAGAACATATTGATCAAGAGTGATTGCTCCTGAAGTAACAGCATTTTGAACGTCTACTGGTGTATTAAAAGTTCCATTTTCAACTATAGCAACAATCAACTCACTTAATGCTTGAGATTGCTGAAGATCTGTATTGTTAATTAGTGTTGTCTTATAAATTCTTTCTGTAGAATTTTGTTTGGTCACAGGTGTGTAATATGACGGCATGACTTTTAAATTTTAAATGTTTAAACTTTATTTATTTTTTCTTGCATGGATTCAAACCATGTCTTTGGTTTTTCTTCTTTTACAACTTTAGCCTTTGTTACTTTAGGCTTAGTCTCTGTAGCAGTTTCTGCTTTCTTCTTAGTTGCCATAGCTATTAGAATTGATATAGTTCATAATATACATAGAATGCTCCTTCTCCTTGATTAGCACCAGCTATTGCAGGGCTAGCATTAAAGATGGCTGTTTCTTGTCCAAGTAAAACACCTGTAGCTATGATGTAAGGAATAAAGCTATCATCTAAAGCTGGGCTATAATAAGGAGTAAGCTGAATATAAATGTTATCTGCGTTACCAAATGTAATATCTGTATTCTGAATTACTAATGGTCTAGCTGTTGCAAAAGCTGGAAGTGGCACGTCAGGTCCAAAGTTTGTAATTTCAATTACTCCTTTTTGAGTAGTTACATTAACTACAAAACCTAAATCATAGTCAAGAGTATAATATCCAGTGTTTGCTACATCTCCTGCTACTGACAAATCTTTGATTGTCATACCATAAGTTAAGTATCCATCATCACGAGTTGTGAATGGTACTTGTCCACCAATAGCTACTAGGTCCGTGTCTGCATTACTAGGTGTTGTTTTGATAAGACCTTGTGTCTTAATGTAAATCCAATTTAAGATATCCATGATTTTTAATTTTATCGTATACTATAATATACAAAAAAACTTTCATAAAAACAAAATCCCTGAGAGATTTTCCCAGGGATTATGGTACCTAATTATTAAACTATTAACGACTACCTATGAAAGTAAGCTCTACAAAGATAGATTAATCTTAGTTAACTGCAACAGACTCATATGTTTTTTTGAAGATGTCTGGCTTACATGCATAGAACTCACCTTCAACTCCTTTGATAATATAATCTCCTACTGAAGCTGACATAGTTCCTTCAAGAGTGTTTATCTTAAGACTATCTCCGGTAACTATAAAACACTTAGAGCAGAACTGTAATACTTCTACTTCATTATCACCCTTCCATTGTAATGCTTGGATGACCATTGGTTTCTTTCTATAGGCGGCTACCATACAATTGCAATATCACCTTGACTAACCATGAGTTTGATAGTTCCATCAATCTCAACTTTCTCTGCATTTTGTAATGACCCAGTAGTAATATATACTTTATCACCTACAGCTACTTTATCAGTCTCTACTGTATCTCCAATAGCATATACTTCTAACTTAGTCCAAAGCTTCATAGCCTCTTGCATGATTTGCTCTTCGTCTTTTGCTGTAAGTTCAATTACAGACTCTTTTTTCTCTGGTACATTAATTAGTACTCTCTTCCCCATTAACTTCATCTTCTGGAATTTTAAATGTTACTACTTTTACTATCATCATCTGTGCGGTAACTATTGCTCCCACTGCTTGGTCAAACAATATACTTGTTACCGGATTCTTATCACTAGTTTGATAAGAGTCTTTTAGAATCTCTGCTAACTCAGAACAGATCTCCTTTACTCTATCTACTCTAGTATCATTTGATGGATTGAATGATCTACCTACTAATAGATCTCCGAACTTTGGCTGTGCCGCCTGCTTCTCTTCTAGTGGCACATAGCGCATACCTTTAATATGACTCATACTATTTGTCTACTGATTACTATTCCGTTTTCATCTTTGATTTCCTCAATATGGCAATGAGGTACAAAGGTGAGTGCTTCTGCTACTGCATATGATCCATCCGGATTTCTTTGTTGAGTAGTCACTTGAACTACTACTCCTGATCCAGCTTTCATAGCTTTAGTTGATTTCATCCAGCCTTCTGCTTCAGATGAAGCTTTACAAATTAACTGAAAGGCATCACCATTTCCCCAGAACTGAATATCCTTTACATTCTTAGTGGCACCATTGGCCGTTGTGTTGTGTAATGATTTCATGCGTCATAAGTTTGATTAGTATCCATACCTGAATCTACTCTTGATAGTGCTAGATCATTTATGATACCTGATTTAACTTGTTCTAGTATTCCTACTAGCATAAGAGGATTTATCTTATCTCCTCCTCCAATGCGGATCTCAATTCCGTCATTGTCATGCAGTGTTACCTGCAGTACTACAATTGATTCTTCCATTACGTGTTGGTTTTGAGACAAAGATAATATAAAAACAATAAGCTCCAAGTTTCCCGGGAGCTTATTACCTAAATCGTCAAAATCAATGTTTAAAATCAAAAACTATTGGAGAAGTTTGAGATGACACAAATATAAATATATTTTTAATATGTACTAAAAAAAATTATTTTTTCTTTGTCACAGGCCGAGACTCATATGCATCACACTTATGCCCGGTGGTCTTACATGCTGATACCGTAAGTAATACTACTATCATAACAACTACTCTCATCTTCCCTGCCCTCTATTTAACTTCTTGTAATTCTTGCTAGACTTTAACTTACTTGTCTTTGTCTTAGCATGTACTCCCGGGCGTGATACCTTAATACTTGTGTACCCCCGGGCACTAGATTCCTTAACCTTTGCCATATCTCTTTCTTATAATATAAGAAAAATAAACCAAAAAATCTATCATTATTATAGTACTAAATTTGGTTTATACTTATACCAAAAAGCCCTGGATAAATCCAAGGCTCTTCCTTACCTACTTAGTTTTAACGAAACTTGGTAGTAAAGATAAAAATTTTTTTTGGATAAATTTTTTATAGTATAAGAGAGGATGTAGTTACCCATAGATCAGCTGACCCCCGCCACCTCCGCGCTGGGTGGTACCCCCTATGCTGATAGAGAGACAGTGCCTGTATCAGAGAATATATTTTAGAAAATAAATCTCTGGGAAAATGTTTCTCAGATGTTCTGAGACAAACAACTTATCACTAATAATAAATTATAAATTCTAGTATTATGAATGTTATCAAATATCTTTTAGAAGAAATCAATGATTTATATATACGTGTTCATGGTGACTCACTGGATAAAGCCGTTCTCACACATTGGGAAGGTGAATCAGTAGAGTTTCTTATGGATAAGAAATATGAACTGATTTCTGAATTAGATTAGATTCAGATCTTACTGAATATAATTACTGCAGCCGTAAATGGCTGCTTTCTTTTTTACTAACAATAAATTAACCATGAGCAGGACAGCGGGTTATCTTATGCATGCTAGTAGCTAACAGTATGATACCATAAGAGTTTGAGCTAAGCCTGCACACTTTATTAGTACTCTCACAATGAGAGTACTTTTTTTACTAACAATAAATAATAAATGAAACTAAAATGAAAGAAGCACTCATTCATTTCCACAATAATGGAAATACTTGGAAGTATACACTTGATGTATACAGATTAAGAATCTGTTGGTGGAGAAAAAAGAAAGTAAATAGCTTAAACATGAAAGTTCCTGTTATTGCTATTAGCTGGGGGTAAACCTCAGCTTTATTTTTTGTTATAACAACTTATTACTATTCTTAAATATAAAATTTTAAGATATGAAAACTAAAGTTAAAGCTAATGCTAAGCAGTTGCACGCACAAGTTCAACAAGAAATAAATGCAGGACGTATTGTTCATACACCTAAATCACCAATGTCACACGCTGAGCGTGAAGTACTTGCTGATGCTGTATTTGAACAGAAGTACTGCGTGGATCTTGATGACAAATCTCTCTTGCAGAGAATATTGTTGCACAAGAATAGCAGATTAAGCTTCAGACTAAAAGTCTAAAGTAAAGTCTTAATCTTTATTAACTGGGAGCGTAAATGCTCCCTTTATTTTTTCACTAACAATAAATATAAATATTAAGGTTATGAAAAAGACAAAGTTAACTTACGCAGATATTGAAGCACTAGAGTTTATTGTTAGAATGTTCCAAAGGGATTACCTTCTAGCACAAAAAGATAGTATGCGCTTTGAAGCATTAAGAATAAAACTCATTGTAATGAGAGCTGAAATAGAGTATTTAAAGAACAGAGAGAGTGTATAACTCTCTCTTATTTTTTCACTAACAGTAAATTGTTAAAAACAGAAATTATGAATAAGATTCACAAATTCGGTTATGATATGCTTGGTAAGTATATCACCGTAAAGCTTAATGTTTGTTTGACACAACAAAATCTTGAGGTGCTTGAATGTACTTACAAAGAGTGGTTAAGTTTCTATCCTGGTTATAAAAACCGGACTAGAATAGAAGGTGTATTACCTCTTGGTTCTCAATCACAGTTTCATACAGATCTACAGTTAGCAATAGTGCGAACTAAGATTGATAAACTGAGAGAGACAGAAAAGAGTATTGTATCTGACTATATGGATATAGATAGATTCATACCAAACTTTGATAATCCTTTTATAGGCTAATCAAGATGAGAGCTACGGCTCTCTTTTTTTTTTACTAATAATAAATTCTAAACTATTTATTATGAATGTTTTATTTTACCATTCAGATGAGTATAAGAAAAATTATACTCCTAATGATCTTGCAGAAGATATTTGGGCTGCATATACAAGTATATATGATAATGTTTTTGGATTCAAGTTTAAATGCATTGTTGATTTTGAATACCCTCAGAAAATGTCAATTAGAATAATTGAACCTGATGGTGTTCCATATTGCACAATACATATAGACTATCAAGAATATGAAATATTAAAGTATGTGTGTAACTACATTATCTTTGAGAAAGATGAATTAGAGTTAGAAGAGGATGAATAATCCTCTTTACTTTTTTACTGATATTACATTGTTGAACGCACACCAAGTCTACCTATAGCTAGGGTACAAAAATGATGTGGTTGGGCAACTTAAAGAAGAGGACTTAGGTGTCCTCTTTATTTTTTTTACTGATATTAAATTAAAATATTAATAACCTTTTTAATACAAAAGATATGAAAAAGATATATTACAATTTTAGTAAAAGCAACACAGTGTGCTCAGCAAACTTCAGATCAATTCTTGATGCTGTAAAGTATGTCATCTCACCTTATGTGAGATTAGATGCTGAGATATCTGAGTGTAAAATCATTGAACACTTCAGTGGTGAAAACTTGTATGTAGGATATCCTCCACATGCATTAGGTAATGTTAAGTTCTTAACTTATTACCGTAATGAATATCAGGACTCCTGGACAGGTACTATTCATCTAGGTATAGATGGTACATATCCCAGATACTTCAGGATTAAAGACAATGTGCTTTATATCTGTAAATCAACATATGTTGATGTTGAAGCATAGCACACACTCCCTTCGGGGAGTTTGTTTTTTCACTGATACTTACAAGTAGGTGAGGTGTATTATCCTCTGAAATAAGTGAGACTACACAAGTGCCGTAAGACAGCACAAGTATAAGCATGTACTCATGCAAGAGATGATATCAGCAGTATTTGAAAGACAAGAAGCAGATATCATTTCTTTTTTTACTGATATTAGAAGTTAGGTTGGACAGGTGTGTCCGTAATTGAGATATACCCTAAAGCAGGGGAAGTGCCTGCATTACTGATATTAACTAATAGCAAAAAATCTTTGGGGAGGCCAGAGTTGAGGTCGCACCTCTGAATGCTATTAGTTTTAGTTTCACATCTTATAACAACTTGTTACTAATGTTAAATTAAATTAGTTGATTATGAAAAGAATCGTATACATTGTATTCTCATTGTGCAGCGTTGGCTTCACAGGTTCATTACTAATGGCTGAACACATAAACCTATTAGTAGGTTTGTTAGGGTTTGCCATTACATATGTCCTTGGAGTTACTGCATTAGAATCTGTTGATATGAAAATCAAAGACACTAATGAAACAGAAAATACTTTCATTGAGAAAGTATAAACTGTTAGCCCCTTAATTGGGGCTTAGTTTTTCACTAATAATTAAACTATTAATTATGAGAAAATATATTTGGAAAACCAAAGAAGGCAAGTTAGTTGATGTTGACCACATGGATGTGAATCATCTACGCAACTCTTTAAAGATGTGTATAAGACACCTTGAAAGTGTGTATGCTCAACTTAATGCCTCAAAGAAACCAAGGTTTCAGGTTAATGGAGAATTAGCAAGTGAACACGCTGATGCATATGAGATATACAAGGCTACAGGCCATGATATACTCAGTGACTCAGGTGACCACTTGGATGAATGGGGTGTATAACCCCATTTTTTTTACTAATAATAAATTTAAAATCATTTATTATGAAAGATTTTATTCACACAGGTTGGTGGGCACCTACGTTGACAACTACGGAAGACCCTGACTTAAAAGTAATAGAAAGAGACAATGGTGTCTCTTGGACTATAACCTTTTATGTAGGAGAACACATCATAGACCATATTAATATGGAATGGTGTCGTGGTACTAAACTAGACAAGGATGTTCTTAGACTTCCTGTGTATAGTGATGAAGGTATACATTTAGGCAGCCTTGCCAAGAGATTGGAGGATGCTATTAATGTAATGTATCCTGAACCTATGTTCAAGAAAGGGGATTAATCCCCTTTATTTTTTTACCAACTAATAAATTAGATTATATGAAAACAATTACTAAAATTATCCAATGGCTAATTCCAGTAACATTTCTTGCTTGCTTTACAGGTTGCTTACTTGCATTCCCAACTACTCTTGAAGAGTTCTTTTGGGCTGCAGGATTCAGCTTCCTGTTCTGGGGTAGTATGTTTGTTGGAGCTTTGGTTGAAGCATTTGAATAAATCTATTATTGGAATCCTAGAGTGATTTAAGTGTTGAAATTTACGGGGTATGTATCCCATAAACACTGAAAATCATTCTTGGATTCCTAACTTATTTAGCTAACGCATCTTTAGAACAACTTTGTACTCCAATTAAATGAATTAATTGTTTAACTTAAATTTTATGCATATGGCAGAGAAATTGAATGTTCAGGTGGAGTTAGTTAAATTGTTTGAGGTTAAAACTCTTAACAATGAGAAACAAACTAAATACCGCAATTGTCATGTTAAATTCACAGACCCTCAATCAGGGGATGTGACTACTACATGGGCACGTATCTGGGAGACTACTCTTGAGAACGGTACCAAAGTAGGAGACATGCTCAATGCTGAGGTTGACCAATGGACTACCGCTGAAGGTAAATCCATGGTAACCGTTACGGTGTTTGGTGGTTCTGATGCTCAAACTGCAACTCTTGACTTGTTCAAGAATGCGTTGGTAGCTAAAGCTCCCGCAACAGACTTAAATGCTCCTATGTAAATAGGAGTGTTTAGCTGTTAAGCAATTATACAGAGACTGAATAATAGTAAGTCTCTGTATTTTTTTGCATAACAAGCTACGCATCTTGTGTAACAACTTGGTACTGTCCATGGATATTATCATAATCCATGGTCAGCATCCTTATGCAGAGACTCTTTCTGGTTATGGTCAGCAGTGCGTAGCAAATATTACAATGTAAGTAGTTGTGTGTGAGTGAGTTACTGTATGACAGGTAAACTATACCTTTATTCTTGGTCAGCATAAGTATCTCAAAATCACTAGACTACTATACACCACATAATTAATATATGGCTAAATACACAATATACTTAGACTGCCCTTTGTCCTATGGAGTTGTTGCTATTACACATCTATGTCTTAGAGATAACTTAGATACTCTCTTTATAGATGGTAAGTACTATCTCCTATATAAAGATGTATTAGAGCAAGAGATAGAGCATCATACACTCCGGCTTACTGATTTAGGATATAAAGTACTTCAAGTAATTCCTAATAAAGATGTATAGAATACACTACAAAGGTTATTACCTTAGTCCTATATGTGTAGAGTTTGTACATCTACACTGTTATCCTAATGGAGATATCTTATATGCTTATATGGATATATATAAACTATCAGAGTTAGAGCCATTTGTACTCTGGCTTGTTAATCATGGATTTACTGTTGCTCTTGTAGAAACATTAACATATGACAGAGATGAACAAGGTATATTTGTATAGGATATATACGCATCCAAATGATATACCTGATGATTCTTTATACTCTAGAGCTTTATACTCTAGAGTCTATATGGTAGTACTAGAAGATTTAGAGTCAGAGGTTCTCCGGCTTATAGATAATGGTCATACTATTATCAAAGTAGAATGGTCAGGGATGTAGACTCCCGTAGAATTATTGAATTCAAAAGAATATGATTAACTAATACCTTATGATTATGTATACACTTTACACTCCTGTGGGCGGTCACATTAACTACGCATGTGTTAGAGGAGAGTTTGAGTATGACTCTGTATTCTCTGTTAAAGCTGATTCTCTTGAAGGGGCTTTCCGGCTAACACAAAATGACTTTAATGAAGAGTATGCTTCATTGGGTCTCCGTAGTTCTGCTGTGGGTGATATCTTTATGGATGTTATGCATGGTACGTACTATATGGTCAACGGCATAGGTTTTGTTGAAGTTCCATCTACTGTAGTAAACTACATTGATTGGGGTCTACGCTCTATATTTCATGAGTATATGGCACAACAGATGTTAGACCATCCTGAAGACTACGGGCTTGTATAGCCTGTAGTCACACTGATTTGGATCAGTATAAATAGGTGCTTAAGTCCAAAGCGTTTGAGATGTTATATCTCCGGGTGCACTGCACGAAGTTTGGCAGCATAGACACTGGTTAGTGAATGCTGTAGGATGATTACCTTATGCCATATGAAGTTATAGTAGTATGGCGTAAAACAATCTTACTGATCAGTATCTCTGAACAAATGATGAGAACAGATTATTATGTAATTAACACTTACAGAGTGGGAGGCAGTAATCCTCTCCGCAACTTGTGTAGCTAACCAATAATGCTACACCAACTTTAATTACTCTCATCCAAGCAGGTAATGTGAGGCTACCAGAAATGGTGTCCTGCTATAAATGTATCACATACTTCAAGGGTTGCAACCTTGTGAGAGTACAAAGAATGCTCCAGCAATTATCTTATAAAGTTTAATTGGTTAAAACAAAAAAGCATTCTGAATTAAGGGCTACTACAGCAATATTTACTTTTATAGGAAATAAAGAAACAGTAGCCCGTTTAATGCACCATTCCTGATTCCCAAGGTCAGGCAGTTGTAATAGGTCAAGTCGTGGTACCTGTAAGTGTGTCAAATCCACCACTATTACAATTGAGTGCAGAGGGGACAAAGAGCTTTAAAGGTTGCATACAGCAATATTTTCTAAGACAGCTAAATATAGAAAAATGCAACCTGTTAGAATGTGTTAAAGAATACTCCAGCACACAAAAGATCTAAAATCAAGACAGAAGCCCTTCGGGGCCAAACCTGGGGAGGTGTCTGTTCCTGAGTAATCAGGTGGTCTTTTAGTATTCTGTTATGGCACAAAAGGACCTGCCTTCCGAAAGGGGGCAGGTGCCTCCCCTAAATTAAATTAGTAACCAATTAAACTCAAGAAATATGTCAAGATTAGTAAACGCAACTCGTCAGTATGATTCTACAACAGCTAATGGAGCTATAACACATTCAACAAGTCTTAATGCTTGTTTGGATCTGTTCTTCATAGCGGGAGCTAGTAGAAGAATGCAAGAGTCAGACATTATTATAATGTTTGAACGTGCACTGGCAGAGAATAAAAACTTAGCTTATAAGATTTTATTCTGGGCCCGTGATGCAAGAGGTGGAGCAGGTGAGAAGAGATTCTTCCAAATAGTTATGGAGCATATCAGTAAGCAAGATGCTTATGAATATGATCAATTAGCTATATATATACCGGAGTTTGGGTATTGGAAGGATGTATTCAAGATAGAGCAACCCAATTCAGAGAATCTGAGTTGGATGAGAACTCAACTTGAAGAATCTCCTAATGCTAACCTACTTGCAAAATGGTTTCCACGCAGAGGTCAATGGTTTGTAGCCATGCATAAGCATCTTAAGATGACTCCAAAAGAGTTCCGTAAGAAGCTTGTGTCAATGACCAAAGTAGTAGAAACTCAAATGTGCGCCAATGAATGGTCTGAGATTAATTACTCTCAGGTACCTTCAGTAGCTATGAACATTCATAGAAATGCATTTATCAAACACGATGGTGATAGATATTCGCAATTCATTGAAGATGTTCATGCTGGCAAGCAGAAGATTAATGCTGGAGTATTATTTCCTCATCAATTGTATCAAGCAATTGACAGAGGTGATGATGCTGCTGCAGTAGAAGCTCAGTGGAATGCTTTGCCAGACTACATGGCTGATAGCACAGAAAGGATTATTCCTGTATGTGATGTCAGTGGTAGTATGACAGGTCTTCCTATGGATGTATCTGTTTCTTTGGGGATTTATATCTCTGAAAGAAACAAGGGTATATTCAAGGATGCTTTCTTGACTTTCTCAGAGTCTCCGCAGATGAATTACCTTTCAGGTACTTTATCTCAGAGAATGAGACAGTTAAGTAGAGCAGACTGGGGCATGTCTACTAATCTTCAGGCTACATTTGACTTGATTCTTAACAGTGCTGTTAGAGAGTCATTACCTGAATCTGAAATGCCAACCAAACTACTTATCATATCTGATATGGAGTTTGATGAAGCGCAGAGAGACCACACAAACTTGGATGCAATCCGGTTGAAGTATTCTAATGCAGGATACAAGATGCCAGAGATTGTATTCTGGAATGTGAACGGCAGAATGGGTAATGTTCCTGCATCCGCTAAAGATTCAGGCATTGGTCTTGTATCTGGTTTCAGTCCTTCAATCTTGAAGGGAGTGTTGAAAGGAGAAATCTATTCACCACTACAACTGATGCTAGATACAGTAGATACTGCACGGTACTCCTGTATTGGAACTGAATAAGACTCGGGGTTGGTAGCACCTGGCAACAGAAGCTACCTTTTTTTTATTTAATACTTTAAGTGATGGCAGAAGCTTTTTCAATGGATGATTTCTTCCAGGATCAACCACAATGTAAAGAACTTACAGGAGAAAGATTAGATATTGCTTATAACCAGTGGTTAGAAGATATCTACAATGAATTAAAGGCTGACTCTCAAATAGCCTTGAGTAAAGAACAAAGAGATTGGGAAAATGTATGATTTATTTAAATATGTATGATTATGAAAGAACAAGTATTGAACAGATTTCTTAAGTTAGCATTTGATTATATGAATGATCAACAGCTAAAAACTATGGCAGCAGAAATAGAAGAAAGAATGGACTATCTAAAAACTTATTTGATGGAGCATTCTGAATCTAGTGAAAGTGCAGAAATTGTAAAAGAGGAGTATAAGACTCTCAAAGATTTACGTAGTTATTTTGTAGTAGATTTAAACCAAATTAATTGATTATGGAAGATCTCATTAAAGCCCACGGTTGGGAAATGCAAGAGCAGAATTTTTTAAACATTAAAGACAGCAAGTATATGCTGAGTATCATCCCAGAATATAGCTATTTTATGCGGGATGAAACTGGGATAATACACCGGTCAAAAGAACCACAGTACTTGGTACTGAACTGTGCTATTATGTCTCCAAATACTTTAAGTGGTGGAGACATGGAGTACAGACCAGTAATGTACATTAATATTACCTCTGAGGAGGAATTTTATGATTTCATGATTGAAATCAGCAATACAGTAAATGAAGAACAAATACCAAATCTAGAAACAGTATGAAAAAGTTAAATTTTGCTACAAGAATTACAGTAGCTGTATTACAAAGAGGAGATTCAACAGGATCAGCAGTTAATGAGCGTAATAGATTACAAGCTGAAATTAACAATCATCCTATTAAAATTGACAGATCAGTATTTAAGAAGACTGAGCATGAGAAAGAGGAGCTGAAGATAGAGAAAGCTCATTGGAAAAAAATGCAAGGAAGATGACAGGCAGTGACTATGATGTAGACAAAATATTAGGTAGTTTACCTATTACTAATAATACTCTTGAGGCTGCACTTGTAAAATTATTAGGGTGGGATAATGGTGATATGATACGTCTAATACATGGTCTTATTTCAGAATCTCACAAAGGTGCAGAGATGTTTATGAGATTATCCATAGGTGAGCACTTACCTCCAGTACCACCAGTTGGTGCAGAAATTTATGTACCCATAAATAAAATGAGCTGGAGTGTTGATGAAAAAGAGTGGATTAATTCACCTTTTAATGAGAATGGATATGTCAAATGTTCAGTTCTTAGTACAAGAGCAATTCATAACTATGGTCCTATTGAAGTACAATTGCCTATATGGGAAAAGTATCTAGATCCTATCAGAGTTAGAATTGAGCTAACTGATTATAAGAGAGCTGATGTACTTGATTTTTATCAGTCAGATGATCAAGTTCAACCAAGAGTATCACCGTTTTAAAGAGAGTACATTCTGCTGATGTACTTTTCCAACCGGATAATATAGGAGGGTTGAAATATACCCTCCTTTATTGTTTAGCTATATAGTGCCGTAAATAATACTACACATTTGTACATGAAAGTTTAAATATCATATATTTAACTTTATTTGTATAAAGTGTTATATCAGCTACCTAATGGTAAGACAGTCTATCTCACAATTGAAGAGTTTCTATGTCTTACCGACAATGACATACAATATCTAATCTCCATAGACTATGGGGAATCAGTATTGAATCCTTTTAAAGGCTCAGCAACAGTAGATAAAAATCAAGCATCAAAAGAATATGACTTTGATTATCTAATAAATGATGAGGAAGATGAGCCTTACACACGTACAATAATTTCTGAGGATGAATCATTTGATGATATCATTGACTTCCCAGAAGACCTGGATATTTAACATTTAATGTTAACGTCTCTCCTGTAGATTGAGTAACTACAGGAAATAGTAATCTACTCAAAAAGTCAAATCAAGTTTAATTTCAAAAATCAAAGACATGGAGTCAAAAGTAAAAGTTGTTGCTGATCCAGCAACAGGAAGTGTAGTGTATTCTTCTAACAATGAAGATTTTGGATACATCCGTTTAGAGCAAATACGTACAGTTATTGATGAGAAATCTCAGTTCTTAAAGCGTAAAGTGTTAAGCACATTAATTCATGGTGAGATCTCAGCTCTAAAAGAATGTGGATACTATGCAGGCCAAGAGTTGCCGGGTAACATTCTAATTGAAGAAAGTCTAGAACCATTCAATTCTAAAAGTCCAGAAAGAGATCTTAAGATTGCTGGTCAAACAGGTATTGTGTGCCTTGGTAGAGATGAAGATGGTACTGTAAAACCTATTTACCGTAGACATGTTTATTCTCCTAATTCTGCAAAGCAGGATGTAACAAGAGATCACATAAACAAAGAAGAAATCAAAGCAGCTTATGCAGCTAGCAGTCATGTAAAGACTTTGCAGCCTAACCAAAGCTTTGACAATATCTAATTGTTAAAACTAATGAGGAGGGATGATTATTATAGTCATCCCTCTTTTTTTTATTTTTTATTGATTATTATGGAAAAGAACAGCAGAAAAAACAAATTTGAGTATACCGGCAGTCTTGCTGAGTATCAAACAGTAGCAAAGAACTTGTATGTAAAGTATGAGGTAGACAAATTTAGCCCTTATCAGAACTATCTGTATAAGCGTGCTCTATATGGTCTTAATGGACTTACACAAGATGAACTTGCTAAAACATGTGAGAAGAAGAAACACAGAATCAACAAAGTGTATTTGAAAGGTCAGAATGTAATTAATCTGTACAAACAGAAACTGACTATTGCTTATACTAACTTTCTATTTGAGACATTGTTTCCACATTCTCCTATTACAGCATTCTTGTTGAATGACACAGATGCAGATGTAAACTTCAAGAACACACTAAACTTTAAGGATTTAAATATCAAAAAAGATGATATTATTAGTATCTTTATTGAGGAGGGTGTTCTACCCAAAAACTTCATGAGTATCACTCATGATCCAAATCAATTACCAAGACTTAAAAACCAGAAATTATGAGTAAAAGAAAGTACTTCTCATGGACAGATGAATTAAGAGCAGAACTAAGAGAGTATGTGGATACACATAAAAAGAATAAAACTGAAGCTCTAAAAGAAGCAGCTGAAGTATTTGGTGTTTCACTTGGTTCTTGTAATGGTGCATATGCATATGAACCTAAGAAACCAATTGTTACTGAAGTAGATCCAGAAGATCTAGAACCAAGAGAAAATGGAACCAGAATAAGAAAAGCAAAAGGTAGACTTATGACATTAGGTGAACTTATTAAACAATCAGAATCTAAAACTGCTAAAATGTACATGGAGACTGAGTTTGATAACATGGAAGCAGAAAAACACCCACTTTATGCAGAGGTGGAAAGACTTCAAGATGAACTTGATGAAGCCTACAAGCAACAAGAGCAAATGTTAGAAGATATAACAGCTTTTCATGATTCTGCTATATCTGTATTTACGCATCTTGAATTTGGCACCGGTTCTATAACACTTCATGACATAAGTTATCATTTGCATACTTTAGTTAGAAAGATGAATCACAAGTATGGTCACAAGCCTAAATTGGTTGAAGAATAGTATGAGATTCTTGAAAAACTTGATAATGATCCTGCTATACGTATCTACGGTAGCAGGTATCATTGGATTACTTAAGTATTTTACTTGTTACCCTTATTTAAAATGAACGCTATTAAAGTCATTGAGCTACGGGCTCAGTATGAAGTTCTTTCTCATATTGAAGAAATGTTTGTACCTAAATCTAAGCATAAAGTTGCTAAGTATGTAGACAAAAAGATGCGGGAAATACTGAAGGAATTGGAGATTAAAAACTTTAAATCAAAGTAAGATGCCAGATATATCAATGTGCAAAAATGAAAACTGTCTTCAGAAGAAGACATGTTATAGATTCACAGCTGTGCCAAGTAGATATCAGCAAGCATATGGTGATTTTAAACCAGATGCTGAGGGCAAATGCGAGTATCATATTTATAAACCAAAGAAAAAAGAACAATGAAAAAGTTATTATTAGTAATGATGTTATGTGTATCCTATGTAGGTATATCACAAGTGACAATTAGAGATGAAGAAAGTGTAGAACTATATCATACAACTATGGGTCTACATAAGTTAGTAAAGTTTAAATCTGATACAGTAGTGTATTTTGCTTTTTACTTTAGAGACTCTCAGTATTCTCAAATAGTAGACTATAAATATCTAACATTTAATGATGCACAAGAAGTTAAAGACTTCTTTACTCTTGTGATATCATCAATAGATGAAAAGAAAGAGTATGAACTAAATGTGGGTACTCAAAGAGTATCTCTTGTAAAGAAAACTGGTATGGTTATGTTGATGGCTAAAGGGGGATATTGTTATCTTAATAAGAAACAAGCTCAAGGAGTTGTTGATGCATTATGATTCCTAAAAAGAAAGTCTGTTCTGGTTGTAATACGGAGCAGTACATATGGAAGAATCATGAGGGAAGCAAGTACTGTAAAGATTGCTGGAGTTGCCACAAAAGCAAAGAGAATAAGCCACAGAAACCAAAGCTTGCTCCCTCATCTTCCATAAAGCAGAAATCAGATAAGCAAAAGGCTATTGACAAAGCATATACTCTTATGCGGAAAGAATATCTCACTAAACATCCTATGTGTGAGATTAAACTCCCGGGAGTATGTAAAGGTCAAGCATGTGATATTCATCATACAGCGTATAGAGGAATAAACACATTAGCTCAAGCTACATGGCTAGCTGCCTGCCGGGAATGTCATGAATGGTGCCACGCTAATCCAAAAGAAGCTAGAGAGCTAGGATTTTTAACATGATTACTATGGGAGATAATGAAGTTATTTTAAGAACAGTACTTGATTACTATTTGGATAGACAAAGAGAGTTTAAAAAACTTACTAATGAGCTCAAAACTTGTTGCTGTTTTCCTACCAGGAAAAAAATTAAGCAAAGATTAGATCAGTTGAATACAATACTCAATAGAGATAAGACTATATCAAAACATCACTTAGTGCAAATGTTAGGCATAAAGTATAAAGAGGTAAAGAATTATCCTGAGCTTATTGAAATTCAGAACAAGAAAAGAGAACTTAAAAGAATGATTAAAGTTAATGCTGCATGAGTAGGAATGTTAAAGCTAGATGTAATATTGATAACCAAGTCTTTGGATATCTTACAGTAATTGGTTATGCAGGTCAAGGTAAACAGTTTTGTAAATGTGAATGTGGTTCTGAAGTAAAGATACCTACTGGTTCACTTAAAGGCGGTTTAAGGACTAGTTGCGGGTGTAGAAAATACTTTAGAGAACAATCTAAAGAATGCATCAAATGTGGTGTAATTCTTTGTGATAAAAATGAATATAAATCTAGAACTTATAGTAGTGGTAAAAAAGCTAAATCAAGTATTTGTAAACATTGTAGGGCTAAATCTTCTTTTTGTTATTATAACTATGCAGATCCAGAGATTGAAAAACTAAGTTTAAAAAGAAATAAAGATATAGCAAATCAAATTTCTTGGTACAAGAATGGAGAAGCGTATAGAGAAAGAGATGTTCTTTATAAGAAAAAACTTACTGCAGATCTTCATGACAAGTATATTACAAAAGTATTGCTTGGTGATGGTTATTCTAAACAAGAAATTACTCCAAAACTAATAGAATCTAGAAGAGCTCAACTTAAAGCTTATAGAGAAAAAACTGGACATTCTTGTGAAGAAGACTACATTAAGTATGAGTACAAAGGAGTAATGTATAATCAGAAGAATTATTGTGAAATGCTTGCAAAAGAGTCAGGTCTTAGTTTCGATACTGTTAAATCAAGAGTTAAGAAAAAATGGTCTTTAGAAGATATCTTATTTACTCCAAAGTACAAACTTCCTGAAAAGACTCGTAAAGAGTATGGTAAGAAAATGGGAGCTCAGATTAAGGTTTATGATCTACAAGATAATTTACTTTATGAATTTGATACTTATGGTGAAGCTGCAAAGTTTTTAGGTACTACACAAAGTAATGTAGTTAATACTTGTATGAGATTTGGAGTATTTGGTAATAAGTATAAAATAAGGTCTAAGTCAAGTTCTCTAGAGAAAAAAGAGTTACTAAACAAGCAAGTAAAAGCTAATAATGATAACTGGTGTAGAATAGAGTATCCCACTCCAGAATTAAATGCCTTAGCTTCTAAAAGAGGACAAGAGATAACCTATAAGATTTATTATGCAAATAATAAAGAGATTATTTGTGAAAGAATACGTGAGTATCTCAATAGAACATTTGATGCAAGAAAGTTTAAAAATAAAGAGTATTATGCTACTAATAAAGAATACATAAGAGCTAAGCATAGTGAATGGTTAAAGAATAATAAGCAATGGGCGATATCTTATAGAAAGCAAGCATCTAAAAATTTAACTGATGACTATGTTAAACGTACTTTAATGACAACTATTGGTTTGAAAACTATTGATATTACTCCTGAAATGATTGAAATAAAAAGAAAACAAATTTCTCTTTATAGAGAACTAAAAGAACTAAAATGAGTAAAGCAAATACAAAACAGATTAAAGAGGTTGCTGACAAGTCTGAGACTGTTGGTAACACTTGTTATGATGAGTTTCAAAAGACAAAGAAACTTGAGACTGCAAAAGTAGCTATTGCTGCATTTAGAAATACTCTTTATGCAAATAGCTTGTTAATCAAAAATGAGAAGATATGACAAGACAAGAATTAATTGAGTGGGTAGATAGTCTACCTACTCAAACTTTAACTGATGAGTTAAAAGACGATATCATTGATAACATCATAGAGACTATGGATGATGAGTATGAAGACTATTATGTTATAATTAGAGAACAGACACTTGTAGATGTTCAAACTGCAATAGAGAATCTATGAAAGTAATATTTACTGTAGAGGCAGAGACTGAGTATGACCTTCGAGTTTATACTCAGGCTTCAGCCATGGCACATTCCATATGGGAGTTTGATCAGTATCTTAGAAATGAGATAAAGTATACAGATAATCTTACAGATGAACAGTCTGAAGCTTATGAGCATATTAGAGAAAAACTCAGGGAAATACTTAATGAAAATGATGTAAAAATAGAGCTATGAAAACAGCAATAGAAGTTTTAGTTCAAGATCTTGAAAAACTAGGAGTTCATCTTTTTGATGAAATACATGAAGCTATTGAACAAGCTAAAACTTTGGAAAAGCAGCAGATGTTAGATTTTGGTGACTTTATTATTGATGAATTAGAACCTATGGCTCAGAATAGAGAATGGGTTGAGGAAAAGTATAATTATTTTATATCAGAAGAAGATGACTAGAGATGAAATTCAACTCGCAGCATTAAAAGCCACAGAAGGTAGATCTAGATGTGGATTAGGCTTAGCCACCGGTGTGGGTAAAACTCTGGTTGGCTTGTTGCATATGGAAAAGAATGTAACTCCTTTGATGAATGTGCTTGTAGTTGGTCCTACTAGAACTATTCTTAGTGAATGGTCAGTGCAAGCTCATAAGTTCAAGAAAGACAGACTGTTAAGTCAGGTCACCTTTAGTACTTATTTAAGTCTAAATAAGCTAGATCCTTATGAGTATGATCTTATCTATCTTGATGAGTGTCACAGTATGACTGATAGTCACCGGGAGTTCTTGGATAACTATCACGGAAAGATTCTTGGCTTGACTGGTACTCCACCTAAAAGAGATGATTCAGAGAAAGGTAGAATGGTAAATGATTACTGTCCTATTATCTATGAGTATCTGGTGGATAATGCCGTAGATGACAATATCTTAAATGATTACAAGATCATAGTGCATGAGTTACACTTGGATAACAAAAACAAATCTATGGCAGTAACAAGTGCTAAGGGTACTTTCTATACTACTGAACAAGCCAATTATAACTATTGGTGTAATAGAATAGAAATGGCAAGTCCAGGTAAGCAATCACAAATTGCACGGGTAATGCGTATGAAAGCAATGCAAACATATCCTAGTAAGGAGAGGTATGCAAAGCTTTTGTTAGAAAGCATTAAATCAAAGTGTATAGTATTTGCTAATACTCAAGAACAGGCTGACAGGATATGTAAGGATAGCTATCATAGCACTAATCCAGAATCCAAAGAGAACTTAATTAAGTTCAAGCATGGTGAGATTACTAAACTATCTTGTGTACTTCAATTAAGTGAGGGTGTAAATATTCCTGAGTTACGCCAAGGCATCATTATGCATGCTTATGGTAATGAGAGAAAGTCTGCTCAGCGTATTGGTAGATTGCTAAGACTAAACCCTGATGAAACTGCAACAATTCATATCTTGTGCTATGTGGGAACCATAGATGAAACATGGGTCAAAGATGCACTAGAAGGTTATGATGCAAACAAGGTAACATGGAAGAATTTCAATATTGCCTTGTAGATGATGATTATTTTTGTAAATTGAGCACGAATTTATGGTTTTGGAAAAGACACACAGACTAATATTAAAAAATGATGATGAGAATAGCTATCTATTTGTGATAGCTGCTCTTATGAGATATTGTAGTCACGGTAAAGAACAAGCAGAACAGTGTGCAGTTATTGCACACAATAATGGTAAATGTGATATTACTTCCGGTAACTTCTTAGATATGATGGAGTTGCAGTCAGAAATGACAGAAATAGGATTAGTAGTAGAATTAGAGGAGTATGAAAGTAGTTTGCATTAATAGTAGTAACCGCCCAAAGCAGATTCCACCAGAAAAGTGGATTGAAGAGGGAAAGACATATACTGTTATTTCTACTACAGTAATGAACATCCAAAGAAACAAGATAGGATTAAAGCTAGCAGAAATTGATTTAGGTCAAAGCTGTTTCCCTTATGAATATTTTGATGCGGATAGATTTGCTATGGCTACAGAGACTCCTGTCTTAAAAGAAGCAGAATTAGAAACTGCTTAGTTATAATTAATAATTATAGTATGAAAGAATCACTAAAATCAATTTTAGTAATAGGAATCTATTTGGCAGTAATTGTGGGTTATTTTCTAAATATATACAAACTTACACAATGTGATTTTGAACCAAAGTATAGAGCTGAAACCATTAGACTATGTGGAGTTATATTTCCACCAGTTGGAGTAATAATAGGATATGTTGACTTAGGTAAATAGTTATGGAATATAAACTAGAAGATGTTATTGAATACTGGAAAAGTATAAAGCCAGAAAAAAGAACAAGAAAAAGAGTTGCAGTTGACCCAAGAAATTACTTAATGGCTCTTATGTTTTATAAGTTTAATGTTTCAGAAATGGAATTAGAAAGCATTATTGGTATTGACAGGTCAAGTGTAAATCATTCTAAAAAACATCCATACAGCTTAATTAAAATTAAGGAAGCAGCATTTATGCGTAACACTGTAGATGTAAGAAAACGTTTTCCATATGAGTTTCCTTCTACTGAAAAGATGGAAATAAAAGAGGAAAGGTTTAATAGACCATACTCATATAGAATAAGCTTTGATAGAAAATTATATCACAAAATAAAAGCATATTCTAGAGTAAAAGAATGTGATCCAAGAACTGCATTACGTGATTTAATACAAAAAGCACTGGCCTTATGGGAAGAATGAAAGAACTGTACATGGAGATTAGGGAAGAATATGGAGATGAATTACCTGAAGACTTTAGTCTTGCACAACACCAACTTAAAAAAGAGTTAGAGTATGAAGAATTACGAGAAATTGAGGAGAGGCTTAAACAGAGTCAAGCGTCAGTCAATAGAGATGAGAAAAATTCATCTGGAAGCTCTGAGACTAAAAAGATATGATATATCTAATCTATGGGTAGATTATGTCAAACCTGTAAATAATGAAGAAGGATGTTAAAAGCTATTTTTGATACAAAAACTATCTTGCTGTACATAACTGCTATTGTAGGCTTGTTCTTTATTGTAACTCTATTATCATTTATGGAGAGTCCAAAAGTGGTATATGTGCCACAGAAAGAGAAAGTCTACATAGTAGAGTACAGAGATAAACCTGATAAGTTTACTAAGGAAAAACTGATTCAATATCTCAAAGATTTGAATATTAAATACCCTGAAGTTGTTTATGCACAAGCAGTTATGGAGTCTGGTAACTTTACATCAAAAAAGTTTAGAGATGATAATAACCTGTTTGGTATGAGGAAAGCAAAGAGTAGATGTACTGTTGCATTAGAGGGTGGTACATATGCAAAGTTTAAAACATGGAGAGAATCTGTAATTGACTATGCATTATACCAAACTACTTTTGTAAAGAAGATTAAATCACAGAGTGAATACATTAATCACCTTGCAGAAAACTATGCAACAGGTAAAGCTTACAAGGGTCATTTAATAAAAATGATTGAACAAGTAGAAAAAGAGTTTTAATTATGAAGCACTTTCTCAAATATCTAATAGTATGGATTAGTCAGAACCTATCTATTCCTTTTTGGATGGTAGGTCACATACACTTGATGACTAATATATATGAGGATATTATAGAGATTGTTGCTTCTTGTGGTATGAACTTGATTGTTGCTGCTGGATTTATTATTGATTATTTAGAACAAAGAAAAATGAAATAATATGGAATTTTTAATTGGATTTGTTACTGGTGCTGTTATTACTGGTGCTATAGCAATGAGACTCAAGGTAGAGTTTATGAAAGGTATTGAAAAGTTGAAAGACTTTGATACTTGGAAAGAATGGAGAAATGAATAAAACAAAGTAATGAGAGGTATATTAACTAAAACTTATGAAAAGTGGGTCATGATCTATAATGAGAAAGAACCTACTGGAGAAATTATTGGAAAATCTGTACCAGTTCATCCAGATGATTGTTGGATAAATGACTGCGATGGTAATGAAGGTACAGAATATGAGTTTGAGATTGATAAGACTATTAAATTAGACTCACTTGGTATGAGGTATACTGAATTAACAGCAAAGCTATTACATAGAGTAATTGAAGAAGAGGAAAGAGATCTATGGATTGATATTTACCACAAAGTAAAAAGAACTGGTAATGAAACAGTCTATGATGTATTTCTTTGGCTGAAAGAAAATTATCAACCACCAATTATAAGGAAAAAAGTATGAAGACTATAAGTTCAAGGATCTTTGATACTAAAACTCGTAATCTTTATAGAAACCTGTGTAAGAAAATTGCTACAGAGCATTTTAATATTACACTGGTGTCAGACAGAAACTTTAATTATCTTTGGTTCATGTATACTAAAGGTGTACATGCTGGAGAGCCTGCGGATTTTATGATTATGTCAGAAATCAATCTTCTTAAGAATCTAGATATCATCACTGATGAACAAATAGAGAACATTACTAAGATGCTGTTATCTGATGACAATGATAATATCTACATTGCTCTAATGAGTATAAAGGCGCTAAGACTAATGAGAATTAAGAAACACGGAGACTATAACAATTCAGATAAAGTATCTCCGGAGTTTGTTGAAGCAGCTATGACTTACTCACAGTTTATTACACCTACAACAACCAAATTAGTTGAAAAATGATAAGAGAACAAGAGTTAATTGAAGAAGGATTTGAAAGAGTTGATGTATTAACATCAGAAAGTGGTAATGAAAATGACTACCACCACTATCAGTTAGTATTGAATCCAGAGTTTACACTTATAAGTGAGGCCAGTGATGAAATCAATAACAATCAGTGGAATGTGTACTGCTATGAAATTGATGTAACAATTAAAGACATAGAAGATATACAAACTCTAATTGCCCTTCATCAAAAGTGGAAAAAGAATAGCTAATGTTTACAGGTAAACTTGTGAAGAAGGATGGCAAACTTGTCTACCCTAATTCAAAAGACAAAACTCTCTATGAGATCTTTATTAAGAATCTCAAGGAAGGAGAGGAACTTGATATTTTTATTAGTATATCCGGTGTTAAAGCTTCAACAGCACAAATTTCTAAAGTACATACATGTATTAGAGTAATTGCTATGGATCTTGGTTACACCTTTGAGGAGATGAAACTCCTTGTAAAAGAACAAGCAGGATTAAAAGACAGATCATTTGCTGATTGCAACAAAGATGAGATAACACTAGCTATTGAAGCTTGTAATTGTATTGCGGAAGATAATGGTATTAACCTTGGGTAGGCTGAACATAGCCTTCATCACCAGGTTCTAATATCTCTTTCTCGTCATACAAGTTACTTGCTGTAGCTTGTTTTTCAACTTCAGCAAGAAATAAGGTAATAGTATGGAATGCTCTTTCCCAGTCATCCATTTCTTCAAACTTACCTTCCATTATCTTTTTAAGTGAAGCTTCTTTAGATTCATTATTTTCCTTTTGATTAAAAAGGTAAAATAAAACAGACTTCACCATTAGATAGTAATTCTTGTTTACTTTGATTTCAACAAGTGCATCATCTTTGAGTTCTTTAACTTTTACTGCCATAACACAAATATAAAAATTATGAGTGATAAACTTGATATTGAAGAGATAAAAGAAAAAGTATATGCTAAACTTGAACCTTCAGGCTGGGCAAGAGTGCTTAGAGGATTTATCTATAGTAAAGACTTTGAGACAATAATTCTTACTCTGGCAAAACAAGCTAGAGATGGTAAGAGGTTTACTCCTACTATGAAGAATTGGTTCAGAGCTTTTGAGGAATGTTCCTATAGTGAGCTTAAAGTAATTATTGTTGGTCAGGATCCATACCCGGGACTTAATCAAGCTGATGGAATTGCATTTAGTCTAAGTACTGCAGAAGAGATGCAACCTAGTCTTAAGTATATGCTAGAAGAAATAAACAGAACTGTTTATAATGGTGTCAATGCTTCTAGAGATATGGACTTAAAACGCTGGTCTAATCAAGGTGTGTTAATGTTAAACTCAGCTTTGACAACATCAGTTGGTAAGATAGGTCAGCATTATTTAGTATGGAGACCTTTTCTTGCTTATCTGTTTGACTGGTTAACCTGGAATAACAACGGTCTCGTGTATATCTATATGGGTAAAAAAGCAGAAGAATGGTCAGATAGTGTTAATGATAATAACTACAAGTTTTTTGTTACACATCCAGCTAGTGCTTCCTATAATCATTTAGATCAATGGGACTCCAAAAAAGTTTTTGAACAAACAAAGGAGATTTTGCAGAAGAATTATAACTTTGATATTGAATGGTAATATGGAGGAGATATTTTTTAAAACAATAAGTCTCGGACTCACACCAAATTCCTTGTATATTCTTTATTGTATTGGTAAAAACAATGTACCAAGCTCAACAGTAAACTCTAGCATAGAGATGGCTAGATTGACTACAGGAGAATGGTTGATAGATGGTAAACCTTCTGGTAAGGCAATACTATTGATTCAAGAGTTAGACAAGTATTTTAAGACTAGTAAAAAGAAGACATCAGCTAATATAATGGGTGATGATTTCTTTACTAGAATTGAGGAATATTTGGAAATTTTTCCTAAATTTAAACTTCCAAGCAACAAGTATGCTAGGTCTGATAAGAAGAATTTAGAGAACAACTTTAGATGGTTCTTTGAGACTCACAGCTATGATTGGGATACTATAATCAATGCTACAAAAATGTACGTTGATGAGTATGAAAGACAAGGATACAAGTATATGAGAACTTCTCAGTATTTTATCCGGAAGCTTAATCCAGCAGAAAAGACATTTGAGTCTGAGCTAGCAAACTATTGTGAAGTTTATTTGAATGGTAGTGATGATTATGGGCATGATTCTCATTTTAAAGAAAAAGTAGTATGATTGATAAACTTAAGCTTCTGTGCCTAGCTATAATGGGCACAATGATAGGATATGGTTTTTCCAAAATCCTAATTCCTGAGATTTCTTTCTTTAAGTACTTTGCTATTGAAGCAGTGATAACTCTACTGCATGCATTGTATGAAAGAACAAAGGCCAAGACAAGAAATATTTAGTGGTTTATGGATAATCAAAAGAAGGCTGCTCCTAAGAAAAAATGGAATAGTCAAAGAGAGGGTTTTCAAGATTCTCTAAAATATCTACAGGGCAGAATGCATGGGCATATAAAGAGTCTTAGAACTCCATGGCCTAAGTTTAATGATGCTACTACAGATGGAATAGAGTGGAATACACTCACTGTTATAGGCGGAAGACCGGCTAGTGGTAAGACACTGATTGCAGAACAGATTGTTAGGGAATCATTTCCTCTCAATCCAGGTGAGAACTTTAGAGTTCTGCAGTTTCAGTTTGAGATGCTAGCAAGAACCTCTGCAATACGTGAGTATTCCAGTGTTATTGGAAGGTCTTACAAGTACTTGTGTAGTGCTGATGGAAAACTAAGTGATGCTGATTTACAAAGATGTTATGATTACGCAAAAGAAAAGATAAAATATCCAATTGATGTAGTAGAAACTCCGTGTACCATAGAGGAATTTAAGGAGATTGTTAGGGATTACATGCTTTCTAATGCAAGTTATGATTCAGAAGGGAATATGATTATGCCAAAAGTGCTGATTACTATAGATCACTCTTTGTTGTTTAAGAAAGCTAGCTATGAGAAAGACAAGCATGATATGCTTAATAATCTTGGTGAAGCTTTAACTCTACTCAAAAGACAATATTCATTGTCATTTATTGTGCTGAGTCAGCTCAATAGAAACATTGATAATCCAGAGAGAAGTGAAGAGGGTAAGTATGGTAATTATGTACTTGAGTCTGATTTATTCGGGGCTGATGCTCTGTTACAGCATGCTGATACTGTTATAGGTATCAATAGACCTGCTAAACAGAAGATTAGGTTTTATGGCCCTGATAGGTATGTGATTGAAGATGATAGAGTTATTGTCTTGCACTTTCTGAAATGTAGGAATGGTGATACAAGACTTAGCTTTTTCAGAGCTGAATTTGAAAAGATGAAAATTGTAGAAATGATTACACCTCCTCAACAGGAGAAAAGATTATCAACTAAATGATGTAAATTATGAGTTTATCAACTAAAGCAACAAATGTAAACAGACAGGAGAAGACTGAGGAGTTGCTCAAACATCATGATTGGAAGTTTAAGTTAATGCAAGATGAGAACCCTTTATTTATTCCTAAGTGTGCTTATATACCTAAAGGTATGAATGAGACACATATTGGCTTCTTTCAAAGTGAAGTCAAAAAAGGTAGGGATATCTATACTGAGTTCACTAGCATTGACCTAGAACCTGAAGATCCTGAGAGAGCACTCTACAAGTGGAGATTTAATCCTCATTATGATGAGGAGTATGAACGTACTGAACCAGGTACAAATGGTCATTTTAGATATTTAATACCAGTATCTGAGTTAGTAAAGATTGAGTTTGAGAAGGAAGAACCTACTCAAGCTACATTGTTCCCAGACTTTGATGAGATTATGGATCCTGATCAAGATGCACCGTTTAATCAAATTACTCTACGTGATTTGGCAGCTATCATGCTAAGTAAACCGGTGAGTCACAAACAATGGTTAAATGAAATTATTAAATCAAAGTAATCATGGGAATAGTATTGCCAACTACAAAGGTGGCTCCAGAATGTAAGAGCCCCAAAAATCTGATTATCTTCTCAAAGCCAAAGATTGGTAAGACAAGTCTATTAAGTACTCTTGATAACTGTCTTATTCTTGACTTAGAAGGAGGTACTAAGTATCTTAATGCAATGAAGGTTGAAGCTAAGAGCTTTGAGGATCTCAAAGAAATTGGTAAAGCAATCAAAGATGCGGGTAATCCGTACAAGTATATTGCTGTAGATACTATAACTGCATTAGAGGAGATGATAATTCCTTATGCAGAAATGCTTTATTCAAAAGCTCCAATGGGTAAAAACTGGTTTAATCCAGGCGGTGGTAAAGAGAAATATGGTAACATTCTTGGCTTGCCAGAGGGTGCAGGATATTTCTGGACACGTCAGGCTTTTACCAAAGTCATTGATTATATTCTAACATGGGCTCCATACGTAATCTTTGTAGGTCACGTAAAGGATACTCAGTTAGAGAAAGCTGGAGGTACATTTAATGCCATGGATTTAGATTTAACAGGTAAACTGAAGAGGATTACAACATCCAATTCAGATGCTATTGGTTATCTCTATAGAAAAGGTAATAAAAACATCTTGAGCTTCAGAACCAATGATGATATATCATGTGGAGCAAGACCAGAGCATCTTAGAAATGAAGAAATAGTAGTTTCTGAGGTTGATGAGAACGGTGAGTATAAGACTTACTGGGATAAAATATTTATTGATTAATTAAAAACAAAGTAAAATGGCTTTAAGCACAACAGATTTAGGAAAAGAAGGTGGTTCAGGACTACCTAAAACAATTGCACCAGGTAACTTAACACTAAAGATTAATAGTGTAACACTTGAGGAATTCAAATTTATTCCTAATGCGTATCATCTGCTATTGAATGTAGAAACAGAACCTATTGATGGTTATGAAGGTTTCTTGATTGACAAAGACAATGAATCTCTTGGACGTTATGCAGGTCAAATTGGTAGAGTGAAAGCTAGCCAATATGCATTTGCTGATGGTAAAACCAAAACAGGTATTGAGGTTCAGAGAGATAGATCAATCTTAATCTTCCTACAGAAACTCTGTAAAACTTTGGGACTTAATGATTGGTTTGTATCCCAGAATGATAAACATGATACTATTGAAGACTTTGTAGAAGCTTTCAATAAAGACATGGCTTATAAAGATATATATTTTGATGCTTGTGTAGCAGGTAAGGAATATGAAGGTAAGTCTGGGTATACCAATTACGATATGTGGTTCCCAAGAGATGGTAAAGGAGTATATGCAATTGCTTCTAAAGGTGGTGCTGTTCTTTCATATAATGAGACTGAACACCTCAAGAAAATGGAGACTAAAACAGTTACTTCATTTGGAGATGATGATGATTTGGATATTCCAAAAAGAGCAGCTTCTGACTTCAGCCTAGACTAAATAGTTATAGGGGAGTTGGAAACAGCTCCCCTTTTCTATTAAATTTACAGCTATGATTTCAACAATTAAATTAATTACATCTATATCAGATGTACCAAGAGAATGGGTATTTGAATATTATCTGAATCTAAAAGAAAAACTTACCGGTCAAGATGTAAAAATGCTATCAGCATTTAATTCTAAAGACAAGGTCCCATCAATGTTTGTGTACTTTGATACATTTACAGGAAGATATAAGTTTAAGGATTTCTCATCTGGGCACCAAGGTAGTCATGTTGATTTGGTTAGGTATATGTATAACCTAGATACATCATCAGCTTTAGGTAAAATAATAGCTGATTATGAAAACTATATCAAAGACAATGGTAAACGTGAGGAGGTTGAATTAAAGATTCAAGATAGATATAAAGTAGTTGATTATGAAATAAGACACTGGACTAACCTTGATGAGGCATATTGGTCTAAATATAAGATTGGATCAAAGTTACTTGAGTATTATAATGTAGCTCCTCTAGAGTTTTTCAAGATGGAGAAAGAAGAAGATGGAGAATTGTTGTCTCACACTTTTAACCGTAAATATGTTTATGGTTATTTTAGAAAGGACGGTAGTCTTTATAAGATTTATATGCCCAAGATAACAGATAAGAAATTTATTAAGGTTCAAAATTATATTCAGGGTAGTGATCAAATAAACTACAAAAACAATAACTTAGTTATTACATCTTCTCTAAAGGACTTAATGTGTTTTGTTAAGCTTGGCTATAAACATATTGAAGTTATTGCACCAGACAGTGAGAATAGTATGCTTACTGAGCATACAGTAAAAATGTTAAGGAGTAAGTTTAAGAAGATATGTGTATTGTTTGATAATGATACTGCCGGCAAAGCATCAATGCAAAAGTATCAAGATAGATATGGGTTTGAACCAATACTACTTGATATGGAGAAGGATTTATCTGACTCTATTGCTATGCATGGTCTGATTAAAGTTAAAGAGAAACTTGATTTATTAATTAAAGACAGATTCTAATGTGGATATACATGGGTAAAGAGTTTACTGAAGCTGACATTCCTGAAGAGGCTGTTGGCTTTGTCTATGAAATGATGAGCATCATTGATGGTAAACTTGTTAGATATATAGGAAAGAAAAACTTCTACGCAGATGTAAAAGTCAAGTTAGGCAAGAAAGCTATGCCTACAGATAAAAGACTTAAGACATACAAGCGTGTACGCAAAACAACTTATCTTAATTACTATAGCAGTAATGAGACACTAAAGCAAGCTCATAAAGATAAAATACAAATCAAACGTGAGATACTAATGATATGTTATAGTCCCACTGAACTTACATATCAGGAAGCAAAGTTGCTGTTTTGCAGAGATGTTCTTGATGATCCTATGTACCTAAACTCTAACATCTTAGGTAGATTTTACAAAACAAAATAGTTATGACAGAACTAGAAATGACAGGCCTTCTCCTTGAGTTGGCTAATGAAGGTATTACTGGAATTAAAGTACATTATGCTGGGAGTGGTGACTCCGGGTCAATTGAAGAAATTGTATATACAACAGAAAAATTAAACAGTGAAGATGAGGAAGATGCTTTTACTGAAATAGGTAATATGTATTTATATGGTGAAAATACAGATAGCCTAGAAGTATTAAACAGCAGTCTTTATGCTAGACTACAAGATTTTCTTTATCAAAATGTACTTAATGATATAGAAGACTGGTACAATAATGATGGTGGTGATGGATATGTATATATTATGATTCCTTCAGGAAAGTATAAGATTGAGAATACTGTGTATTATACAAGTTCAGAAACTTATATACATGAAGGAGGTTTAATTAATAACACACTTTACTAATGGCACATCCTTGGGATCATGCAAGGTCATCTGCTAAGAAGTTTGGCGGGTCACCAGTAGATTATATTGAAATCCATAATTGGTTTGATGAAACTAAAAAATGGATTGGGCATAGTAAACATAGAATGTTCCGTCACCATAGTGAAGGAATATTTGAATGTGAGCAAAGATTTGGTATGACTATTACCAACTCTGATGGTAAACAAGTTTATGTAAGATATATTGGAGAACAGCATGTAAAAGAGGATTGCTTTGGTTACATACCAAGTGCAAAAGAATGGGTTAAGGCTTTAGAGTCTGGTAAACCTGAAGAATGGATGATTAGAACATTAAAAATTGAAGACTGATGAAAATTGCTAAAACAGAAGTAGAGAACATTATGAATATGCTTGTGTCAAGTGACACAGACAATGGATATCTAGCTTTTAAAGCTATTGAAGCACATGATTTTGACAGTAAAGAAACATTAGGTTATCTGATTTATTTCTATAAGTTCTGTAAGTATAATATGAGTGAGTGGAAAGAGCATGCACCAAAAGCACATGAGATATTACAACGTGTGTTTAAAGCGTATAATCTTGAGTCAGCACCAATTACTTATTCAAGAGCATTACAACTTATGGTTGAATACAATGTTAGTGTAGATTCAATAGAATTGTTTTTGGAGAGACATGTAAAAGATCTTACTAATAGTTTGAGTGCTCTTGGTTATCCAACAGATAAGTTAGAGCTTACTATTAAATTAAAAGAGAAATGACTAGAGAAGATAGTCTAGGTAAAGCTAGTAAAGAGTTAATGTGGAAAGAGCCCTTCTATGGGTTCTTTCTACTTATGCTCAATAAAGTATGGGACAATAGAAGAGTTCCTACTGCCGGTGTAAGTAAGAATGGTATTAACTATCAACTTGCTATCAATGAAGACTTCTGGACTGAGTTGAGTGAAGAACACCGGATTGGCTTGTTAAAGCATGAGTTATTGCATATAGCATACTTTCATTTGAGTATGCATTTTAATTTCCCTGACAAAAGAATGGCCAATATTGCCATGGACATGGAGATTAACCAATATATTGATAAAGACCTTCTACCTGAAGGTGGTATTGATATTGCTAATTATACTGAATTAAATTTGGATCCTAAAGCTGGTTGCCGCTATTATTATGAAAAGCTAAAGCAAGCACAGCAACAGAAACAACAGAATGGTAGTTCAGGCTGTCCTAACTTTGATAAGTTGTGTGATGCTATGGATCAAGGTCAAGGTACTGTAACTATACAAGTTAGTACAGGACCTAATGGTGAGATGGAGATTACTATTCCTGAACATGGTACATGGGAAGAGTTTGCTGATTTACCAGAAGCAGAGCAAAAGCTTATTCAGAATCAAATGAATAGACTACTTCAGGAAGCTGCGGATCAAACTGAGAAGAAGCGTGGTACTGTTCCTGGGCATATTCAAGATCACTTGATTAAGATAACTCAGCTAGAACCACCAAAGTTTGATTGGCGTGGACACATACGTAGATTCACAGGTACAAGTACTAAAATCTTTACCAAGAAGATTAGGAGAAAAGAGAATAGAAGATATTCTGAGAATCCAGGTCTTAAGATAAAGATGAAACAACACATGCTGCTAGCTATTGATACTTCAGGTTCTGTAAGTGACAAAGAAGTAGAAGAGTTTATGTCAGAGATCAAACACATTCACAAGTGTGGTGTTGATGTAACTATTATTCAGTGTGATACAACAATCAGATCTATTGAACCATATAATGGTAAAGATGAGCTTAAGATACACGGAAGAGGTGGGACTGAATTTGATCCCGTCCTAGAGTATTATAATGAGAATCTGCGTAAGTATACCAGCCTAGTGTATTTTACTGATGGTGAGTGCACTGCTGATGTAAAACCTAAAGCTCCCGTATTATGGGTGCTGTCTGAACAGTCAAGTATGAATAAAAGCCTACCGGGCAAAGTAATTAAGTTAGAACTTTAAAAATTAAACAAATGGCACAAGTACAATTAAACATTAATGAATTAAAAGATTTCTTAGGACACATGGTTAGCAATAACCAGCATATTCAAGCTCAAGGAAAAGTTCCTGTAGCTGTAAATATTGAGGGTGACGCAGGTCTTGGTAAGACTTCATCCTTAATGCAGTTAGCTGCTGAAATGAACATGGCAGTAATAAAGCTAAATCTATCACAGATAGAGGAGCTTGGTGACTTGGTTGGTTTTCCATTCAAGGAGTTTGAAATGATTAGAGAAGATGGTGCTAAGAGATGGGTTCAAGAAAGTTTAATGGACACATATCTTAAGAATAAGTTCAGACCTTCTGGAGAAAGTAGAATGTCACATGCTGCTCCTGAATGGATTCAGGGACAACAAGAAGGTGGCTTCTTGATTCTTGATGACTATACTCGCGCAGATTCAAGATTTATGCAAGCTACTATGGAATTGATTGACCGTCAAGAATATATCTCTTGGAAGCTACCAAAGAACTGGCATATTGTATTGACTACTAACCCAGACAATGGTGAGTATAACGTAACTTCTCTTGACATAGCTCAGAAGACTCGTTTTATTTCTGTTGAAGTAAAGTTTGATTCTAGTGTATGGGCTAAATGGGCAGAGAAATCTAACATTGATGGCAGATGTATTAACTTCATGTTGATGCACCCAGAGGTGGTAACTCGTTCTGTCAATCCAAGAGCAATTACTACATTCTTTAATTCTATCAGTTCTATTGAGAAGTTTGAAGAGCAGTTACCATTGATTCAAATGATTGGTGAAGGTTCTGTTGGAGCAGAGACATCTACTATGTTCACTATGTTTATCAATAACAAGATGGACAAGATTATCTCTCCTCAAGATATCATGACTAATGCTAATGAAGCTTATGTAGTTGGTGCATTGAATTCTGCTGTAGGTCAAGGAGACTCATTTAGAGCAGATATATCTAGTGTAATTGCAACTCGTATTGTTAACTACTCACTTACCCATGCTGAGAATCACTCTGTAAGTGATGCAATGGTGAATCGTTTAGTTAAACTTACTACAGACTGCGATGCCTTTACTGATGATCTTAGATACTACATGGTAAAGGAGATTGTAAATGGGAATAAGAGTAAATTTGCAAAACTGATGATGAACAGTTCTGTAGTCAAAATGGCGGTTAAGTAAGTCATTGTAACATCATTTCCCCATAAAAGGAAAATAAATTAGATTAAGTCAAATATAAGGCGGTGTAAAAGCCGCCTTACTTAATTAACACACATGAAAGATTATTTAGTAATAAAAGTTTGGGATAGCGGAAGTTATCATATGACAGATCAGTTATCAAATTTACATATAGAAATATCTATTGATGTTCTAACAGGTGCATTTGATATGGATGCATTAAGCTTTAATATAAAGCACACGTACACTCCTGTACAAGGTGATAAGTTTTATTTCTTACCAGGAGTTACTGTACCTAGAGTAAAGCTAAAAGACCTAAATGCAACATACAAGATCAGATCTGTAAGAGATATAAACGAAGCAAATGTATTTTTTATAGGTAGTAAAACTAATGATGTTTTTACTGACTATAGTTGGGAGCATAAAGTTGAAACTGAAAAGCTAAAAGAGTTTATTGTAGCAGCTCACACAAAGGGTCATATTGACCATTATTATTATCAGAAGTTTCTTGATGCGGTTGAATTTTATACTAATGAAGAAATCATTATTGATTATGGTACAAAAAGACTGTTATTTGATAAAGATTTAGGTTTTCATATAAGTGACAGCAATTTCTTTGGTAGTGATAAGTTTATTAAACTATCTCCAGAACAAAAGGAGTTATATGAACAAATTAAAGACAAAGAATTATATTCAGAGGAATCCATCTATGAGTATATTAATGGTCCAGATGCTGTAACAATTGATCAGAATATGTTTGAGATACTCGGTGACATGTTTAAAAGTTCAGATACGGATAATCATGTATTAGCCATGGAGATTATGGCTAACTCTGATTACAAGTCTAGCATCCTCTATCTATGTTTTCTTTTACATGACTACCACCCTACAATAGAAAACAGAAGAGAGCGTACTCATGTTAACTTCAAGTCTCTCCTAATGTATATGGGTAGAACTACAGGTAATGTACATCTTGATAAGGATCAGATGGTAGACTTAATGATTAACAAGAAGCTTTTAACTAAAGAGTATTTCTTTGAGATGTGCAATAAGTTTAAAGGTGAGATAGATACTTATAGCAGTACCCATTTCAAAATAAAAACCGTATCTTCAAGCAAAGTAGTTGATGAGTATTTGAATGAAGAACTCATAGTACAAATCAAAGAAGATTACACTTCAGTAAAAGAAATAGCTAACATATCACAAGATGAGTTTAAAAACACAGAACTTGACATTATCTGAAGAACTTGAAAGATTTTACTCTGAAAAGTTCTATTTTAGTTACTCAAGTATCAATAAACTTTTGTTCTCTCCAAGACTGTTCTACAGTCACTATATTCTAAACCAGAAAGAAGATAGTACAGATGCCCACCTCATAGTAGGTCGGGCACTGCACTGTCTTTTATTGGAACCGGATAAGTTTGATGAGGAGTTTGTAATGGTACCAAAGATTCCTACAGATAGTAACAGGGTTATTATTGATCATATCTTTAAGACCCACTATGAACCAATGAATAATGATGCATTGTCACTAGAAGATTTCCCTAATGAGTTGCTGGGGCAAATGGTAGTGAACAATTTGTATCAAAGTCTCAAGACAGATCCGCAGAGACTTGAAAAATTACTTACTGATAATAACAAAGAGTATTTTAACTTTTTGAAAATCAGAGAAGGTAAAACCGTGATTGATCCTGCTGTGAAGCAGCAAGCTGAATCAGGACTTGAAGCACTTAAAGCAAATGACAGGGTTAAAGCTTTACTTCAATTGGAACCAGATAAACCTGTGGGAATCAGTGTGTTTAATGAGCTTATGCTAAAAACAGAACTTGAGAAATATCCATTTGGTTTTAAAGGTATACTAGACAATGTAGTCATGGACGAGAACACCAAGACACTATTTATCAATGACTTAAAAACAACCAACAAATCTATTCAAACCTTCCCTGAATCCGTAGCTTATTATAGATATGATATTCAGGCAACAATGTATGTTGGGCTTGCCTATGAGAAGTTTCTCAAAGATAGGCCTGATGCTAATGAATGGACAGTTGTGTTCACATTCATTGTGATTGATAAGCACAACCAAGTGTATCCATTCCAGGTATCAAAAGAAACGCTAGTAAATTGGGAAGAAGAATTTTCTTATGTAGTACAGCAGATAGACTATCACTATCTGAATAGAGATTTTACTCTACCTTATACACTAGCTATTGGTAATGTAACACTGTAAATTTTTATGGCAATAGACGCGCTTTATAAGGATTATTTTCAAAAGTCTAGGGTCTTTATGTATCCACTCCTAGGCATTCGCAGGGGTGCAAGTGTAATACCGGAGATAACCTATATAGGTTGGGAAGGTAACCTAACACCCGAGGATACAAAGCTGATTACTATTTATCCTAAGAGGACAGACAAAGAATATCAGAACTTTGAGAAACATGTTTTAATTAACCATTCTCGTGCTTCTGACTTTGTTGAGCTTAATGATGAACAGCTTCTGATTACATTTGATTTTTCTGATATGAAAAAAGATTGGGACCATTTTGTTAATGGTAGATACAGTCAAATGGACATAAAAATAAAGCGCAAAATCCGTGATTTCTTTGATAGAAACAGTGCAAATTATGTATATATAGATAGTTATTTATTTCCTGAGAAGTATTTTACTCTCTATGCAGATTTGCTAAATGTCAAAGAAGACTTGTTAAAAGAAGTTGGTGAACTATGTAGTAAACCAGACCTAGAACGTGAGACTTTAGTCGCAAGTATAATCAATTTGGAAAACAAGAAAATTCTAGGTTAATTTGTAAAACAATTTAAAACCAACATTATGAGTAATTCAATTGGAGGCAATATGCTTCTTATCAAATCAGTTTGGAATGAGGGAGAAACATTCAAACTTCTTCCACTTTCACTTGACTGTCCTTACATTGAGGGAATTTATGATCCAGGAGCTAAAGTTCTTGTGATGATTAGTCGTGTATCCATGAGTAAGCTTCATATGCTTCCTAAGTTAGATGACAATGGTGACCCAGCTCCACTGAAAGTAAAAAGAGCTAATGGAAGAACAGTAAAAGAAGAGAGAAAAACTGTTGAAACTTTTCAAGAATTCTATATTGACAATGATGAAGCTATAGCATCTGTTATAGATATCTTTGCAATGAATAAGGATTTTGATTACAAGAAGTACATTACTAAGTAATAACCTGTCAACCTAGACCAGTTGGGGCGGATGAGAGTCTGCCCCTTCTTGTCTAAAATATTTAGCTTATGTATATATCAGAAAGAAAATACAAGAATGCTCTTGCTGTAATTAATCAGTATAAAGCTCAACAAAAAGAGCTTGAGAAAAACAAAGTAAAAGAAAGCGGAATAACATTAGCTACTACACTTAAAGAACTTAAAGATAACAATCTTATATCCCCTAAGTTGTACCGTACTTTAGAAGAAATCTATAAATGGGATTATGCATACTCAATAAATGATACTCCTCTTGAGCCATATATTGGTTTCTTTATAGAGACTAAATATGAAGATATATCTAAATGGCGTGGAATAGGTAAGACTATGAGAGATGAATTTGTATCACTAATGGCTGCCGCTGGGCATGAAGTAGTATGAGACAACATTATGTAATGGATTATGAAACACTCTCCAACTGCTTTGTTGCTGTGTTTCAAGGAGTTAAGTCAGATGACTATGAAGTATTTGTAGTACATGATTTACAGAATGATATTGATAGACTAATTAGTTTTCTTGAGGATAACATTCTTCTTGATGAATGGCACATATCATTTAATGGTCTTGGGTTTGATAGTCAGATTACTGAGTATATCCTAAGAACACAAGACCAGCTACGGGAAATGGGTGGATGTGAGATTGCTGAGTGGTTATATGGCAAAGCACAGAACATTATCCAAAGTCAAGATGAGAATAGGTTCTTAGAATTCAGTCCAAATGATCTGCAGATTAATCAGATTGATGTTTTTAAACTTAATCACTGGGATAATCCTGCTAAAAGAAGTTCACTAAAGTGGATTCAGTATACAATGGATTGGGCTAACATAGTTGATATGCCTATTCATCATGCTACTGAGATAACAACATTTGAGCAGATAGAACAGATAATCTATTATTGTAAGAATGATGTTAGCTCCACTAAGAAAATCATGGAGCTTAGTAAGAAACAGATTGAACTCCGCAAGAGTCTAACAGAAGAGTATAACATTAATTTGTTTAGTGCTTCTGAACCAAGGATATCTAAAGAGCTGTTCTTACATTTCTTGAGTAAGAAGACCGGTATCAAAAAGTTTGACCTGAAGAACCTGAGAACCAAAAGAGATCAGATTGTAGTTAATGATATTATACTAGACTATGTAAGTTTCAAGACTGCTACATTCCAAAGACTCCTGGCTAAGTTTAGAGATATTGTTCTAGACCCAAAGGATACAAAAAATGGTTTTAAATACTCTATTCAATATAGAGGAGTTAAAACTGACTTTGGTCTCGGTGGTTTGCATGGTGCCTGGTCTAAGAGTAGAATATTTGAATCTAATGAAGAGATGATTATCATGACTTCAGATGTTACATCCTTCTATCCTAACTTGGCTATTAGAAACAAATGGTCACCGGCACATATTCCTAAAGAGGAATTCTGTGAGCAGTATGAGTGGTTCTTTGAAGAAAGAAAAAAGATTAGTAAGAAAGACATCAGGAATTATGTATACAAGATTATACTCAATTCAACTTATGGTTTGAGTAATGATGAAAACAGTTTCCTGTATGACCCAGAGTTTACTATGCGTATTACTATTAATGGTCAGTTATCTCTGGCTATGCTGTATGAGATGCTAACTGAGGGTATCCCGGGAGCTATTCCAATCATGCAGAATACTGATGGTCTTGAGACAATGATACCTAGAGAGTATGAGCAGAAATATTATGACATCTGTAAAGAATGGGAACAGATAACTCAATTACAATTAGAGCATGACAAGTATCAGAGAATGATTATTGGTGATGTAAATAATTATATTGCTGTTCATATGCCTAAAGAAGTTGACATAGATACAGCAATGGATATGAGTATGGACAACCCACACTATATTTACAGACGTACTCCAGACGGAGTCTATAGTTATCAGGCTGTAAAGTGTAAGGGTAGATTTGAGTTTCATGATCTTGCTCTACATAAGAACAAGAGTTTCTTGGTTATACCAAAGACTATCTTCTACTATTTTGTACACGGAATTGATCCTAAAGAGTTCCTATCTAAACAGACAAACATATTTGATTTCTGTGGTGGTAAGAAAATCAGAGGAGATTGGAAATTTATTGAACATCTAGTAGAAAAAACTATTGATCCTAATTATTTGAATTACAGTCTTAAACAAAAAAGAGATTATCTACTATCCAATGGGTGGGAACAATCTTGGTCGGATGATAACTGGGTAAGAAGTAATTCTACTAATAAAGAAGCTAATACTGGTATAAGTACTGAAGCTGCGTTTAATCTCATTGTTCCTAAAATAGGTGGTGAGTATAAGGAATGTCCTTTGCAGCATACTATTAGGTATTATATTTCTAACAACGGATCTAAAATTATTAAGCACAATCTAGTTGATGAAAGGTCAACTCAACTAGAAGCAGGTAAGTGGTTACAAACACTGTTTATTGATTATGTAGAAAAGGACATAAACAATTATGATTTAAACTATGATTACTATTTAGAGAAGATTATGAAAGAGATACATAATCTTGAACCCGTCAAAAACCAATTAAGTTTATTTTAATTATGGCAAAGAGAATTAGAGAAGTAACAAGAGATTTTCTTAAGGCAGTTCCGCTGCCTGTACAGACTAGCAGTTATACTGTTATATCGCATGAGTCTGTTATGGACTATGTATTTACTGAGCTTGCAGCTCAAGGTTTTGGTATCCTCTCAGAGGAGTATAGATGTACATATGATGGTCTGATTGCACAAGGTATTTACAAGCTAAACTATGGTACTGATGAGGAGATGTCTCTGATGTTTGCATGGTCTAACAGCTACAATAAACAATTAAAGTTTAAATGTGTAACTGGTGGTTATGTAACAGCAAACCAAACAGTAATGTTGTGTGGTGAGATTGGAACATGGACTCGTAAGCACACAGGTACTGCAGATGCAGATGCTATTGAGATGATTAAAACTCAGATTACTAATGCTGCTGTATATTACAACAACCTAGTAGCTGATAAAGAAGTAATGAAGCAGATACCACTTACTACAAAGCGCCAGGCAGAGTTGCTTGGTGTATTGTTTGCAGAGTATGAATTGCTTACTACAGAGCAGGCAAGTATTGTACGCCAACAAATAGATAAGCCTAGCTTCTTCTATAATGGTGGTAAGCATACACTGTGGTCATTCTATAATCACGTAACTCTGGCATTCCAGCAATCACATCCAAAGACATGGATGGAGGATCAGCGCATGCTTCATTGGTTTATCAGTAATGAGTTTGACCTAACAGGTAGTCCTGTTATGTCTGCTATTGTACAAGCAATGGTTGAGGTTACAGAACCTATGGTAGATCCATTGTATACTGTACCTAATCAGACTAACATCTTAGATCAAATAGCAGACTTAGAAGCAGATCAAATGGATGAAGACATTAGATATGCTAAAGTAGAAGAAGAAAGTGGAACAAATGAGGTAAAAAATGAAGAGATTTTGTACCAGTCTGAAGAAGTAGTTGAAGATGTTGTTGAAGACACAGAAGTTCCATTTGATATTGATGAGGATGATGATGCTGTGTTAGGTTCATTACTAGTTCCAATAGAGAATCCTGAGCCACCTGTTACAGTGGAAGAATATTTGGATCACAAGGAATTACTTGATGAAACTGTAGCTTATACTGACCCAGCAGGTAATGTATTTGAAGCTCCAGTAGTTCAAACTAAAGCACCACAAGAATTTATTGATGCTCTTATGAATGCACCAGAAATGGATGCTTCAGAAATTGATATGTCAAAAGTTACTTGGGTTGATGCTCCAGAAACTGTTAAGGAAGTTGAAGATAAGCCTAAACTTTCTCTTGATGATATTCTAATCAGAATACCAAATGAGGAGAAGAAAGCTGAAGCTGAGATTGCTACTGCTATTGAAAGAGTGGAGCGTAAAGAACTCAAAGAAACTCTTAAAGCAGAAGATCAAAAAGGTAAGCTACCAAGTGATATTCAATCTAGACTAGATGCATTTAATGCTAAGAGAGAAGCTGAGTCTTCAATACTTACTCCTGAAGAAATTGAGGAAGAGTATGACCTGAAGCACACTGATGACTATCAAGATGTGATTGAGATGAAGGCTGAAGAATCACTTGAAGTGGAAGCAGTTAATACTACTGAAAATCAACCAAGTACATTCAATGATTTTGAGTTTGACCTAGGGTCAGATGATGAAGAATTGAAGTTTGATGATGATTTTCTTTAAGACCTTACCTCTGCATAAGGTAAGTTAAACAATGAAAGAGGGGGATGGCTTAGGCTGTCCCTCTTTTTTTTCTATCTTTGTGGTTATGAATTATTTATACATAGGAATTTATTTAATAGTAGTCTGGGGCTGGGTAGGCTTTGAGATGTTACGTGCAAAAGGCGAAGACAATGAAAAAACAGATTGAATCAGTAGAACGATTTCATGAGGCATTTGGACAAAAGAATGGTAAATGGCCTCAGCATATTGAGTTAGATCAATATGAGCTAAGACATAAACTAATGGCGGAAGAAAATGATGAATATCTAGAAGCATGTGATGCTAAAGATATTGTAGGTATAGCTGATGCATTAGGTGATCAAATGTATATTTTATGTGGGACTATTCTTAAACATGGATTACAGCACATTATAGCAGATGTATTTGATGAAATACAAGCTAGTAATATGAGTAAGTTAGGTGAAGATGGTAAGCCGGTATTAAGAGAAGATGGAAAGATTCTCAAGGGACCAGGTTACTTCAAGCCAAATCTAGAAAAGTTTTTTGTGGCAGAAGGCAAAAAGAAAGGGGAGCAATAAGCTCCCCATTTTTTTTTAGTTAAGGTTTTGGAATGTCTCTCTAGACTTGATTGCATGTATTGGGTCATAGTTCTTACCTCTGACACCAAAGATACCCCCTATGTGGTTCCATAGTTTATAGTCTCCTTCTTCCTGCCAGAAGTATGGACCAACATCTTGTTTATAGATTGCTGAGTCATCTCCTGTAGCCATGTGGAATAGGTCTGCCATTATCTTTAATGTGTTACCTATTATTGGTCCTGAAGCTAGGGAAGCTGGATTAATGAAGTTCATGAAGTCATCAAATCCTACTATAGGAACTAAGAGCTCATTCTCTGATTTTACTGCCATAAGTTGGTAAAGTAAGTGATTAGAAAAATAACCCATTGCTCCCCAATCTTTTTCTCTTTTTCTGAGTTTGTTGAAACGGTCTTCATCATCATCATCATATCCAAAGATAAATCCAACAGCTAGTCCCATCATAGCAAGGTAAATACCTTCAGCTAACATTCTTCTAAATGCAGCTTTTTCTTTATCAGATGCCATTGGATAATATTTACCCATGGTTTTTACTGTTCTCCACATTAATTGAAGACCGGATATGTAGTAACCTTTTGTAAGGGTGTTCATGTTAAAGTCATAGACCTCTCCTCCAAAGTTTTCTTTAGAGGTATCAAATTGGAATCTATGTACAAACATTGGTAATGAGAATAGACGGTAGAAAGTAAAGAGTCTAAATCCAAGATACTTACTTGCCAGTGGTGTATCTAATTGGTCTATTAGACCATTAAGTCTTTTACCTACTCCCTGTACCTTAAGTTTGAAGTCATTGAAGAGTGCATTCTCAGAGATGATAAGCTCATCTCCTTCTTTTACATCTGCCGGATCTTCAATGTCATTCTTTTTCATCAAGTCCTCTACAGTAAGATTGTATTTCTTTGCTACTGACTCAAGTGAGTCACCTACTTGATATACATGGTTTATTGATTGTACTCCATACTCAGGATCAATACCATCTTTAAGTTTAATCATACCTTTATCATCAAGCTCAAATGCATCTGAGTATCTAATCTTCTGTATATTCCCTGCTGAATCTGTTTGGTCAATGTATTTGTTATACATCATTCCCCAGAATACTTCAAGACCAGCTTCAACTTCAGCAAGCTTTCTAGCATCATACATCCATGTCATATCTAACATGTCTTTAAGGAAACTTCTAGAAGCTGATTTACTGAAGTCTTTTTTAGTCTTACCTGTGATAGGGTCAAAGTACTCCATCATTTGTATATCAAGAGACTTAGGTCCATGTGTATATATACCTTTTGTCATCAGCTGAATAGTAGCTGTATATGCTCTATACTTACCTAGAGCAAGTGACTTAGCTGTTATATACTCTGCTCCGGCTGCTTCAATCATAGACTGGAACAACATACCGTAACGGTTCTTAGCAGCAGAGACCATATCTAATGCAATAAAGGATCTACTTGTATTTCCCATAAGTGCGTTAGCTAGCTTAGTAACTCTTACATTTTTTTCATTAAACTCAGCATTGACTTTACCGTAGAAAGTTCTCTCAAGGAATTCATCAAATGCTTTTGCTCTTTTGTTATCTCCTGTAGGTATAAAAGAGAGCATGCCTGTTGACTTCTTAATTTGCTTACTGATTCTGTTCATGTCTTTTATGGCATTCTCAGAATTGTTAAGCACATCACTTATTAGTTTTGCTATAGGCTCAATTTCAGAAAGCTTCTTCTGTACAGTAAGTGACTCCATGTAATCATAGAAACTTCTCAGGAAGTCCATTGATACATCTTGTTTCTTTAATCTATATAGACCACGTACAGGAATTCTAGTAAGTGGATTACCTAGTAAGTCAGTACCAATAGCAGTAGCCTCAGCATTGTAGTTAAACATCCATTCAGCAGCATCTGCAGTCTTTTCTTTACCAAAGAATCTTTGACCTAGTGTTTTTGCTGAGCTTAATTTATCTTCTACATTCTCCCTGGCTTTACCAGACTGTACCATCTCTAGATTACTTCTATGAAAGAAGTTAGCATAGTCATAGTATAACTTACTACCAAAGCCTTTGTCATCCTGAACTCGTAGATACTCTTTCTTAAGCTCTTCAAGTAACTTATATGTTGGTGAATTAAGCTTCTTAAGATCATAGTACTCTTGATTCATGTACTTATTATCATATGCAGAATCCTTTTTACCGGGAGTATACTCTTTAGGCAAGTAATTGTTTCTGTTATCTACAGTAACTCCAACAATCTTTGGTGTAACATATTCAGGTTTAGGAACTACTTTGTTGTATTTACCACCTGGAACAGCATATCTAATAATTTCTTTCCCTGTTATTGGATGTACAAGTTTTGTAGTCTTGTAATTCTCAAGACCGATTGGTTTAGCTACAGTCCATGCAGAAGTTCTAAATACTTTAATAGCTTTTTGCTTTATTGCAGGATCCCAAACTTCTTTAGTATAATGATTCTGTATAAACCACTGGTCAAATGCTTCACTCTTAGTTCTTGCTTCTAGTATTTTAGGTGAGTTAATAAACTCATCTGCATTATCAATAGTAACATCATCAATACCAGTACCTCTTAAAGCATAATTAATTGCTGCTATATAGTAATCAGTAGGTTCTTTGTAACTAAGCTCTGATAAGTCTCTGAATAATACTCTTAGTTTCTCAAGCTCAAGTGGACCAAGACCCATATCATTCTTAATGTTGATAAGGTCATCATACTCTTGTCTTTCTGATTCACTAAGTGCAGGACCATTATTGATTCTATCTTGGTAAGTTTTAAGCTTTTCTGCATCCTCAAGTGATAGACCAGACTTCTTATCAAACTGTGCTTCAAGATTTACAAGCTCTACCTCTATTTCTTTTACACGTTTTCTCTGCTCTTCAGTAAGCTGGATACCATTTACCTGACGGTTCTTATCTGTAGTCTTACCAATAATGTCATAGCGCTCTTCAATAAGTTCAGCTCTACGTTTAGCAATCTCAGATTTTAATCCGGGCTTATCAGTAATCTGTCTTATCTGAGCAATTATATCTCTTCTAGTTTCAACATACTTATCAGAGTATGCTACACGCATATTCTTACGGAAGAATCTTTCTAGCTCCTCATTGAAGACATCAGGCTTCTCTTCCATAGTAATACCTTTGGCTGCTAGCTTATCAACGTAGTTATCAAGTTCTCTTTGTAAACTATCTACATCCGGTTCTCCTGTCATGAACTTTCTAGATACAGATCTGTAATGTTTCATTACAAGAGCTTTCTCTAAAGCTTCACCAGTTTTCTGAGTACCATCAGGATAGTATACATCATAAAGACTTTCATACTCCATCTTAGCTTCATCAGCAGCCGTAGCTTCAAGCATATCATCTCTATCTTCATACTTAATATTCTGAAGAGTATTCATCTTTTCTATAGCAGCTGCTCTTTCTAGGTAAGCTTGGAAAGACGTATCTGCATTTACAACAACTTCTGATTTGGTAAATGGATTGATAAGCTTGTTATCTTGTGTCCAGATATTAAACTTCTCATAGTATTCATCTACCATTGGACGGTGCATGTACTTCTTCTCAAAGTCAATAAGGTTCTTGTAAGCTTCTTTTACTAGAGTCTTATCCTTTTTATCCTTGGCATTCTCATACTCATTCTTCAGCTTACCATAATCATAACGCCAGTTTTTAAACTTGTCATGATATGTAAACCTTTCATACTCTACCCACTCACCGGTTTTACTGTCTGTATAACCATCTTTATCAAGTAATAATAGTTGTTTACCAAGTGCGGCAACATTATTCTCATTGTATCCTGCTTGTCTTAATAGTGGGTCAAGTTTACTTGCTATCTGATCTCTTTCTCTGAGTAGTTCTAACTCAGTATTAGACAACTCAATTGAGATATCTCTTGCAAATGTTCCTATAACAGGGTCATCAATGTTCTTAATAGGAATAAGATTAGCTGCTATATAACCAATGTCTCCGCGTTCACCTTTCAAGAATGCATCATACTGCTCTCTTGTAAGACGTTTATCATTATACTGCTGAACTAATTTAGCAATGTAAGGCTTACGTTTTATATCAAGAGACAATCCTGCGTTATCAAGATTAAACTCCCGCATCAACGGTGCATTGACTACACTATCAATAAAGTCATTGATTGCATCAGTAGATATGTTATCTGCTTTTAGTGCTTTTGTGATATCAGCTTTAAACTTTTCATCAATCTCTTTACCCATAGAGGCACCCTTCTTCTCAAAGTATTGTCCGGCAAATTCTTGTTCTATATCATTGATCTTTCTAATTGCATCATTTACACTAGTATTGATACCATTAAGAGTCTTTACAAAATCAGTTTCTTTATTTAGACCTACTGCTACACGTACATCCTCTACAAGTTTCTTCTGTCTGATCAAGAAATCTTTGAAGTACATTACCTTTGTAATCTCTTCTGTTTTAATCTTACGCGGGTCACCACTTATTTTTCCTAGTGCCTTGTCAATATTTTCAACAAAGACTTCAATATGTGCTATTGAATTTACAAGAGCTAGAGTTCTTAGTCTGAACTCTTCTTGCTGATCCTTCATTGCACTAATTGCATTCTCAGGTTTTACTTTTGTAGGATCATCGGATACAGTCTGGTATGGTCTTAAGTCTTCAGCAATGTATCTTAAAAACTTGATACCCTCTCTACTTTCTAATAAATCTTTTAGTCTCTTTGGAGATTTACTAAGCTGATCAAGTTCATACATGTTTTCTGCATATACATTATTGATAGCTTTCTGTAACTTACCGTCCTCAACCTTTTGGAATTGAGAAACTATACTTGAGATATCTTTCTTAAACTCAGCAAAATCTGTTTCACTAAATACAACATTATCAATTTGAAAATCCTCATTGACCATCATATTTGCTAAGTCATCTAGAGTAGTATCAACACTAAGTTTATCTAGGTTTACCTTACCAACCAGTTCCTTGATTAGTTTCTTTATAGCAAACAATATATTCTGAATGAACTGTTTGAAACCTTCTTCAGTTTCTGTTTGCTCATTTACCTTATTCATTGCTGCTTTTTCAAGAGCATTTACAATAACCTCTTCTTTAAAACGGTCACTCTCAAACTCTAGATTAGGATAGTTAACTACTACATTTTCAATAAGTTTAACACCGGTAGCTGAAGTTCTGAGTTGATAATATAGTTTATCAAATAGACCGGGATTCATTTTTGCTATACCCTTAACAAGTGGGTGAGCATATTCATGAAGTACTAGTTCTGTAGAAAGTTTATCACCTACAAAGTATACTGTATCATTATAATAGAACGCAGCTTCTCCTTCATAAGGAGTTGTTGTATTCTCAAGTACTCTTGTTGCTTCTGCTGCACTTATCATAGTATAAGGTACACCAAATGCTTTTGCAAACTTATCTCCTAATCTTACTGCAATCTCCTTTGCCTTCTCCTTTTTCTGAGTTTCAGGGTCAGCAGCAAAGTTTTCATTGAAATCATTAACTTCTTCTTCATCTTGTTCTTCTGTAGTTTTAATTCTATCAGCTAAAGGTTTAATTACTACTTCAACTGTATAGGCTTTTCTCTCTGATCTTGAGAGACTTATGACACTAGGAAACTTATCTGCCAGAGCTTCTACAATAGCAACATTAGGTTTGAAGATCAACTCTTCAGCAGCCTTTTGTTCTACTATAGAACCATAATTAGTAAATCCTCTTGTTACATAGTACTTACCCTTTAAAGGATGTATTACACCAGATAGTAGAGATTGAATAGCTCTATCAGTAAGAAAAGGATTCACCTCAAATGCCTTCATAACATTTTGACGTACCTTCTGCTTATCATTTGTAAGCCAGTCTTTAACTTCTTTAGGAGTAGGATAATAGTACTCATCATTAGGACCAACCTTTCTTACAACAACTGAATAGTCATGTACAAACTTTTCAGCTAGGTCTGTCCCATATATATTTTCTAATGCCTTAAACTCTTTAAGACTTCTGACAATACACTTCATTATAGCTTACAATTTTTTAGGTGTTCAATATACTGTTCCTCTGACATAGTATCAGCATACATTTCAAAATATGATTCAATCACATCATCTAAGTTACCAAGTTTTTGCTGTTGTTCAGCAGTCAGGGTATTATAAAAATCATCCAACATACTATAGTTACCTACTGATATTGCTGAGAAATCAAACCCGGATTCTTGAGCTGTGTTAATAGCATTCTTGTATGTATCAGGAATGTATTCAAACTCTATCTGCCATGCCTTATCAAGTTTTGGTCTTACTACTTTATTAAAGTAATCAGTTGACCATCCTTCAAGTTGTGACCATTGACTAGCTGTCTTACCACTACCTACTAATTTGTGTAGAGGCTTAGTCACTTTTACTTTAAGAGAGTCACCGTTATCAGATACCCACTCAATAATATCACCTGTCTTAGCTTTCTTCCAATAATCAAATCCTTTTTGATCTGAGTATCTTGTTGTAGCAGTTCTTTCTCCAAGAGCCACTGCTGCAATTGTGCTATCTGCAGTAACACCAGGACGTTTGTTATCACCATAAGAGAAGGACATCTTACCTTTGAATGATAAAGGTTGAGTAAGTTGGTTACTCATTGGCTTAAGGAACTCATTGAAGTTCTTTCTTGACTTAGCATATTTATCTGCTAGATCATTCATCTCTTCACCAGAGTGACCTTTAACCCAAGTAATCTTAACTGAACCACCATTAGCTTCAATCTTAGCAATTGCTGCTACTGCTTTATCAATCAAGTACTGAATATAAGGTTCTTTTGACTTCCATGGTTTGTCTGCACGTTGAAGTGATCCTTCTGAATGTTGCCATAGACCATTGTAGTTAACAGCTCCGTTATAATCTTGATGGATAAACAAATGCTCCCCGGTATCTTGGAATGTTTCAAGTACTGTACTTAGTGCTAACATCTCCATTGTAGGATTACTAAACTTAGCGTTAGGGAATTTAGCTTGTAAATCTTTTACTGCTTCACCTTCTTGAGTACCTGAGAGACCAAACTCTTTATCTTGATACTTATATACTGCACCAAATCCAATGTTACCTGTTCCTTTGATATCTGAACCATCAGAATATACTCTTATTGGTTCTTGTACTGTAGACATCTTAGCTGTTTTGTTTTCTTTAGCCTCTACTTTCTCTTCTTCAAAGAGGCTAAGTTGTTGATTATCACCCATATCCTTCTCTAATATTTCTGGTGATTCCTCAACTTCTGGAGCTTTTATATTGTTATCAACCCATAGACTAAACTCTGAGATATTCACAGGTTGATCCGTTGAGAAATCATGGAACAAGTTACTCAATTTATCAACATTAACACCTGCCGTAGCCAGTCTATCTAGTATAATATTTAAACTTTGGTATGTGACATCTACATAATCATCATAGTCATCAGAGTATAGTTTTTGAAGATCAACATTTTCTGGCACATCAATAATGGTTAGATCCGGATTTAAATCTTTAACCATTTGGTTAAACTCATTCTCTCCTAATTCATTAACAAGATTATCTATTGCTGTTCTTGTAGAAATTGTTTCTTCAAGTGGGAATGCAGTAACTTGATTTGAGTTAAATACTTTTGGTTCTACAACATAGTTTTTGAACTGTGAGTCACTCATCAAATTATTGTACACTTTAGATAAGCTAGCAGGGTTTAGATTATTTTGCATGAATGTACCAGCAGCACTACGCATTACTTCTAGATACATTGTATCATCAAGCGCTTTGTTGAATCCATATTTAGTATAACCTACACCATGTTGGTGGATCATCATTAGTGAGAAGATACGGAAGACATCACTTAGTCTTTTGTTATCTGCTTCTGATGATACCTTACGTACATTAACATCAGCTAACTCTCTAAGGTTCTGGAAATAAACATCACCTAGTTCTCCCTTAAGAATATTTCTATCATTAAGCTGAACTATCTTCTCTTTACCTTTATATGGTAATACAGATATCTGCCCAAGGATTGGATATCTATCTTTAAGTTGGGAGAACTCTCGGATAGTATTCATTACCAAGTTAGTGTAAGAGAATTCATCTGTACCTACAATTGCATCTCTATTGAAAGTGTTTAATAGAGCACGTTGAGCTAAGAACTTTTCAAAGGCTGGAGTATAGCTTTCACCTTCTGTATATATACTTCTTAGGTACTCTCTTTCAACTACATATCTATTAAAGGAAGCTTGAGATCTAAATGGGTCATCAGATACTTTGAAAGAGGTCAACCCTCTCTTAGTAAAGCTATCATTAGAGTCTGATGTTTTTAAATATTTTTTGTCAGTAAAGTCCCTGTTAAGCTGACCACGATCTACATAAATAACTCCATCTTTATACTCAACTCCATTCTGAACTCCGGGCTTAATTACTATCTGTGAGCCTCTGTAATAGTCAGGTAATTCTGATATATTACCTTTAGAGTCAACAAAGTTAGACATGTAGTTTTGGAAGATGTAGTTAATCACAGCGTTATTAAACTCTGATGTAAATCTTTCCTCACCGTCCATACCCTGACCAAACTTTCTAGATATCTCAGTTTTGTTACCACCTAGTTTACTAGTAATAAAGTCTGATACTTCTTTGTTTAATCTTAATGGCATTACAGGTTCTACAAGATCAAGAGCTAAGTCTCCTTGATAGAATGACCTAAGAATAGATTTGTTTCTGATTGCTTCTGGTAATTCAGGATCTACTTTAGATGTTTCTGTTGAATCAAGGAATGCTTGTTCTCTCTTTCTTACTTGCTGTATTGTCTTTAACAGTTTAGTATCTGGGTTAGACTGGCGTTTTACTGCCTCTAGACCCTTAATCTGTTTTTCTATTTCTAAGAAGTGTAAGAATGCTGCGTCCTGAATAGCTTTGTACTTAGGATTCTTTGGATCCTTGATGCTAGCTATTAGTGTTTCTTCATCAAAGTAACCTTTGTCATTAAGAATTCCAGGCTCGGATGTAGCAAGAACTGCAGCATCATATGCTGTGTCATTAGTTACAAGTGAACCAAATCTCTTATATAATAAGTTTTTCTTACTTACTTCTGCTCCTCTGTATATACTAACCACTTTTGCTGGTGTAGTTATGCCTTTTTGAATCGCAGTCTTCAAGTTTTTAACTAGAGTTACTTGTGGTGCATTATCACCATCTAGAACTACAGAGATTGTATCATTATCACCAACCTTAGCTATTGCTCTGCTGTATGCGTTCTCATTTATCTGTTTAAGATATAATGCTCTTCTTTGATAAGGTATTCTTTTCTCAATTCTATTAGCGGCTTTGAACTTAGTAAAAGTAGCTTGAGGGATTTCTTTAGTAGCTAGTGTAGAGAATGTACTCTTAAGTAGCTTTTGATTACTTCCATACTCACGGATTGTAGGCTGAGATACAAATGCAATTGCTGTCTTCTCAGGTACTCCTGCTTCTAGTAAGTAGTTAAGGATGCTGATTGTTTCTAGGTTAGCTTGAATAAAGAATGCCCATGGATCTTTCTCAACATCAAGAAGACCATTCATGATATGAGAGTATACGTCAGCAATTCTAGTACCTGCTACATTAACATTATTAGACAAAGAAATATGTCCGTCTATCTCAGCATGCGGTAGAAGTAATCTTGTTTCATAATCTCTCTCACCATCTACATACTTACCAGAGTTCTCATCAAAGAATGATTCTTTGTAAGTCTTAGGCATCTTAGCACCAATAGATTTAAAGATTGGGTGTTTCTTGTTTTGTAGAGCTTCAATACCTAGGGTATCTTTACCTACCATGTTTACATCATGCTTATGCAAGTTGTAACCTACTTCCAGAATACGGGTAGGGCTGATAGCTTTTTTTCTTTTGCCACTATCATCAGCCGGACCCATTCTCTGTTCCTCACCATGCATATTCTTGTATCTGTTATACTCAATAACATATGGTTCAAATTCATCTGCTGTACCTTTTACAAGGTGAGTTTCATTTGGACGTACAAGTGATGCAAAGTTTCCTGGAGTTGCCAATATATCTTTAGTAGCCTGGATCAATTCATTCTCAAGTGCCTTCTTCTGTTTTTGAATTAGAGCTTTAGGACTTGGTTTTTTCATTCCAGGTTTTGGTTTGATCTTTTTAAGATCATCAATCTTTTGTTTTAACTCCTCATTGCTGATAGCTCCTGTTGCATACTCACCTTGTGTATTAATGTGAGGCATCATCCAGAAGATTTTATCAACGTCAAAGTCAGATCCTGCCTTAGCTACAATCTCTGTAGGTACAACAACTTTATTTCCTGCTGCTGGATCTAAGAAATGCCATACTTCACCAAACTCCATTGAGTTTAAGTTCTGAATTGGAATACGTGCACCAGCAAGAGTAATTGCTTTACGGTTGTTACCAGTATCTAACCACTCATCATCTTTGATAGCTTCGTTTAGTCTACTGATATTACCAATCTCTTCTCCTTTATATTGTAACTTAAGTAAGTTAACAAAGTCACCTTGAAGAGCAATAGCAATCTTCATTGCATTAGTCCCATCTTTACCTGGGTGATATGAAGGAAGGTTGTTACTACCTAGATATTTCTTTTTATCTTTTTCTGAAGCTTTATCAAACTGTACTGTCTGATCCCAGAGACCATTGTACATTGTACTTGGTACTTGTACTAATGCTTCTCCTTTTACCTTTTGTCTGATAAGTCTTTTAGTAAGTACAGACAATAGCATACGCTCAATAGTATCTGCTTCTAGGTGAAGTGATAAGTCAGTCTTTATGTTACCATTAAAGTCTACACCAATAGATCTTAACAAGTGATCTGGAATATCTCTTTTACCTAGTTCTTTTTGAATAAGCTCTAGGAAGTTCTTGATATTACCAATGTATTTACCATTCTTTTGCTCGTATCCAATCTCTTCAAGTATCTCTAACTTAAGTAAGTTAGTATACTGAGCAACAACATCATCATACTTAGTTGCTAGTTTATCAAACTCAGGCTTAGTAATTGCTCCTTTATCAAATAATCCATCAAGGATTAATCCACGCAACTGAGTAGGGAAAGTAACTATTGTTTTGTATTTAGCATTGATATTAGTTACACTCTTAAGATACTCTAAGTAAATTGTATTCGGTGTAAGAGTAAGTTCTTTCTTAAGTTCTTTCTGTGTATCATCTGCAAAGATTACATCTGCTTTTCCATTAGATGTAACATTACCAACTTTAGAACCTGATTCATATGTTAGATACTGAATGTTGTTTCTCATCATCTCTTTATGAAGATGTTCTAATTGAGAACCAGCAATCTCACTAGGAATCAGCGGCATCAATGCAAACTTATGGAAAGATGTCAATGGCAAATCTGTATTTGCTAATGGTCCAAAGTTCTGTAACTTATATACCGGGAAGTAGTTAACTACATCAGATGCTTTTATAGGAACTTTATTTATTATTTTCTTGTAAAGCTCTTCTTGTTTATTACTCCATGCATTTTCTAGCTTCTTAAGTGTACGGTATGCATCAATACCAATTACACCTGCACCATCAGCCTCATTCATTTCTTTATAAGGCTTAAGTTCTTTTTCTAGTAGGTCATTTATCTGAGCTTCAGATTTACCATTTAGTTTATACTCTGCTCTAAGACCAGCTTCTATATCCTTAAGATAAACAGACGGGCGCTCAACATCTTTGACTACAGCAGTATTAAAAGTACCATCATAGTGAAACTTGTTGTAGTCATCATTCTTTTCTTCAGCGGCTACCTTAGATGCATATGTAACTCTCTCAATTATATTACCATCATCATCTACTCTATCTTTATTCCAGATATTATTAATGAAGTCTTGAGCCATTACATCAGTAAGGAACTTAGGTCCACCTGAAGTAGAACCTGTGTTACGCTTATGCATCTCTTCTTTAAGGTGATTGTACTGAGCCATATCACCATAGAATAGATTAATAGTTTCAAAGTTATGTATCCAGGAGTTGTACGTATATGATTTTACAATAGCAGCTTTTTGCTCAACCTCATTAAGGTCATTAGGTCCAAGCTTATCAAATAGAGATTGATCAATATACTCTTGTACACCAAGGAAAGATAAGTTATCTGCAGTTTGTTCACCAAAGTAATTAATCATATCATTAATTACCTTTTGTTTTAGACCTGTTCTATCAGTTCTTAAGAAGTCTTCAAGTGTACCTCCGCTTTCTTTGATAGCATTCATTACTTCTTCTGAAAGTAATTCTTTTTTAGTATCTTCAGAAAGTACATTATCAAATGATGTTAGTACCTCACCGGCATATATCTTTTCACCATTCTCTCCTCTAGCAACTACTTTGTTATATCCACCATATTTCAGAAACTCATCCTTATTATCTTTGAATTTCATTATACGTTCATACTCAGCACCTAGATAAGGAATTAGTATGTTATTGATAGCATAGATATCTCCACCACCGTTGGGTGTAAACATTGACATGTCTACATAAAGATTTTTGTCTTCTCCTTTACCTGGATAAGATACAACACCACCATCTACTTTTACTCCAAATGATGATTTCTTAGATGCATGGCGGATGAATTCCTGTATACCACCTTTTAACATAAGGTGCATCTCTTGTAGGAACTTACTATAGATATCTAATGATGTTGTGGTAGTACCAATATCTTCATTGGCAATCTGAGTACCAGCATCAATAAATAGTTTTAAAGAGCGCCCCTTGATTTTATCACCGTTTCCTTCAGTAGAGAAGATACTATTGAGGATCTGAGATCTATTGTTATTTACAAATGAGTTAATCTTAGGATTAAGATAAGACATGTATTTAAACGGATTCTCTGCTGCTGTAGGATTAGAGTAAAGCTCTTTGATATTGTTTACTCTGTTTATAGCATCAACCTGACGGCTGATAGAGTGATCATCAATAAATTCATTAACAAGATTCTTCTCCGGGTTGAGCACAGAAAAATTAGATCCCTCCAAACCATATCTCATCTGAAGTTCTGCTAATCTCTTTACAATATTTTTTTGGTATACCTCTTTTACTTTCAAACCTGGAAGAATAGTGCCAGGTATTTTAGCTTGGAAAGTAGTAAGTGGATTAACTACAAAGTCACCAAGAACAGATATTGCTGCTTGACTAGCTGTAGTTCCTTTAGCTTGGATATTAGCTAAGTCTTTTACAATAGTGTATAGATACTGTAAACCATAGTAGTCTACATTATCCTTAAGTCTATCCTTTATAACTTTAAGATCATCAAAGATAAAACCAATAGCTCTGGCAAATTCAAATGATTTATTTACATCTAATTCATTTGGTCTTCTCTTATCTGCAAAGTCAGATACAAGTTTGCTTAAATCATTTAGAGTAGTTACATTTTCTACTTTAGTGATGTATGGATTATCTCTTTCTGATTGAGCTTTGAACTCCGCCTGAAACTTCCTAATAACATTACTTGCATCAATTGATGCATCAGTCACCTCAACACTTACTTTATCTACTGTAAGTTTACCTGTCATATAATCATATGATTTATCCAGGTATCCAGTTAACTGCATATAAGGCACTCTCGGTCTTGAGAATGTCTGCCATATAGATGCAAGTACATCAAACTCTGCACTCCTCTCAATCCTTTGTGGATTAGGAAGTTTACTGTAAACAAGTTGCTGTAACTCTGGTGAGTATGTTTGAGCTGCTTTCTCTAGCTTCTCATACATCAGGTTAATATCTTTAACTCCACCAATCTCTCTAGTGATAATCTTCCATATCTTGGAGAAGTCTGCTAACTGATTAAAGCCTAGCTTGTTAGGTACAACTTCTCCTTTTTCTTTTTTGAATAGACTCTTGATTACATAGATAGCTTCTTTTTGAGCAAGTTGTTCTAATGACTTCTTACCTACTTCACCTGTTTTTACAATTGAATCAGATGATCCTTCAGCACTAGTTTCATCAACTGGTTCTCCGTCTGCATCTTTTTCTTCATATGACTCTTCTGTATAATCCTCACGGATAATGTCAAAGCGGCTATTCTCCTTATGGTATTTAACTACACCTTTCTTATCATCACCCCAGTTATCTAATGTAACTTGTAAAAGTCTGATTTTATCAAGAAGTTCTTCTTGTTCAAACGTCAATGGTTTGTACTGAGGTCCTTCTTTTATAATAAGATCTGTTATACTAGTTGCACCACCGCGCTTGTAATTATCAAATTGTACTTGTGCATCTCTAAGATCTTTAACAATAATGATATCAGCTTGATCATTATCCTCAGACTTAATAGTTTTATGAGAATAGAAATCAGCTACTATATCTATACCATAGTAGGATTGACCTTTAATTCTTTCTCCTCCTTTAGTATCTGGATTAAGATTTTCAAAATTGTCAATTTGATTTGCAAGGAACACGTACTTGTTGTCTCCTTTTTTGCTTTTAAATATGGCTGCTGCATTGCTTTCTAATTCACCTATGGTTTCTAATGCACTAAAAGGAGTTAAGGTAATACTACCTAATTCATCTTGGAACTCCTTAAGTTTATCTTGGAATATCTCTTTTACTGACTCATATGCTACTGCACGGTTTTCAGGGTCAGTAAGCAATTTAATTGTAGAAGACTTTTTACCAAAGCCCTCATTAAGAGAATCCACAAGTCCAGAGATAACTGAATCAATTGACTCATTGATTAGTATTGAATCTTGTCTACTTAGAGCATCTTCTCCTCTAGCATCAACTCTTTCAATACCACGGTTTAACATATCCCACATAACATTATCAATGCTAGGTGAATATGTATTCATAAATATTTTACTTGCTTTTTTACTTGACCCAGCAAAGTATAGCTTATTGAATAACTCAGAAGCAGTTGCAGGATAGTCTTGATTAGCTACTGAAGCTTTGTCTACAACAACTTGTGCTGAACCTACTTTACCAAACAGAGCCTTAAGGAAGTCAAGTATCTTTCTAAAGATAGATTTCTTAACAGGAGTATCTTTCATTTCCTGTTTTGGATTCTTAGCAAAAGATCTAAAGTCTTCAGCTAGCATCTCTTCTATCTCTAGGTATGATTTATTAAGATAAGGCTTATTACCTTTCTTATCAGTATAGTTTCTTACCTCATTGTATAGGCTAGTCTTCTGATCATTGGTTAGATAAAGCTGAGAGAATGCATGCCATGCTTCATGGTATACATCAACCATTGTTCCTTTGTTGATTTGAATCTTACCAAGTGTATCACCAGATAACAATGTCTGACCTGATACTACAAAGCGCGCATATACATCTGAGTTAACTAGGTTAGCTGCGTGATCAATACCAATCAATCCTTTAAGTGGATTGAACTTACTATTCCACCAATTATTAGCTTCTTCTACCTGAGCTTTTGTAGCATCATTAGGTAAGTAACCTGCACGGTCAAGACCTTTCCAGTTCTTATTTAAAAGATTAGCTGTATTAGTATTCTTGTTTGTTGGCGTAACTGGATTTTGATTTTGCTCAATATCTTCAATAACAGGAGATACAGGTGTCTTATCTTCATCAGTTGGAACTTCAATCTCTAGTTCTTCAGCCTCTTCTGGTACTGCTGGTTGACTATATTCACTTACATCTTTCTCAGCAATAACACCAATATAATCTCCTGTAGATCCATCTTTGTTTACTTTAAAGATTTCAACTACATCCTTATATGTTACACCGTCTGCAACTAATTCATCTCTAACCTTGAGTCTAACAGCTTCACCTTCTGTAGGGAAGTTTGTGTCTTTGTAACTCTTATCACCTTTAGTAATAATAAGAGTCTTGTTAGGATAGTATGCTTTTGCTTCTGCATCTGCACCTGGTACATCTACTTGGTAGTTAGCATAGAACTTACCCATATAGAAACCTGACTTAGGTGACTTTGCTGTAGCATCTAATTCTCCTGCTTCTTTTACTAAATCAACAATCTGATCTTTAAGCTTCTTAGTTTCAGTTCTGTTATCTTGAGATACTTTGTCTTTAGCCTGTTGGATAATTGTATTAGTTTTATTCGGTGCTGCAAAGAAGATATAACTATTAACAGAGTCCTTGTTTACATCTCTAAGGTTAATTGTTGCAGGAAGAGTTTTTAAATAATCAATATAATTTCCAAATGTAAGTCTCTTTGTATCAGCATTATACACAAAGTAACGTTCATTCTTTAAAAGATCACTGTTAAATGTCATCTTTGAAGGAAACATTTTATCCTTTCTGCCTTTACCAGACATTAACACATCATAGATCTTCTTTTCATATGATGCTAACTGATCATCAGAAAGTGCTTCTACAACTACTTGAGAAAGATCAATTGTATTATCTAGAAACTTACGTGATTGATTTTGTTGGAAAGTCTCATTAGAATAATTAAAGTAGAACTCCTGATTAGGAATATTTGTAGAAGTGCTATGTCTTCTTGCTCTATAGTCAATCTTGTTATTAAAGAACTGATAATAGAAATCTGTTCTTACTTTGAATGGTAAGTTTCTATCTGTTAATACTTTAGATACTTGTTTTGCTACATCATCAGTAGTATCTGGTCTATCTATTACAACTTCAGTACCGTTAATAGTAATTGTAGCATATCCTTTCTTGAATCCTGCTCTATCTTTCTGTACTGTCTTGATGCTTTTAAATACTTGCTTATCAATGTCAGCCTTCTTAGAAAGGTCAGAAAGAAGAATTGTTTTTCCTACTAGACCCTCAAGAACACCTGGGCTTATACCAGATATAGGTAATGTTATCTCTTCTTTATTGTTTAGGACTCTTTCTTTGATATTATATAGAAGAGCCATTTCATTTTGTTGCTCTTGTGCTATACTATTAATTACTGCTGGATCATTTGTTTTATACAATGACATTGCAATTTCTGCAGGAGAAAGAACAGACTGATATCCATAGATATTGGATACACTGTACTTACCATTCTCTAATCTTGTATCTCTTAAAAACTGATATACAAGTTTACCTCCATCAGCTTTAGTACTTATATCTCCATTTTCTGAGAAGTAGACAAACTTACCATCTCCATCAGTCATCACTAATAGTACTTGCTCATCTGCAGGTGTTACACCCTCAGCAGTTTTAGCAGTCTTCTTAATTGACTTTGACCGGATGATGATATTTTTAGTATAGTTATCTAGCTCATCTTGATTAATAGATGTAAGCTGAACAGCTTTAAGCTTTAAAGTTGTACCTTGGTATACTAAACTATCTGCTGCAGAATCAACACCATCAGTCTCAGTCTGAATCTTATTCAGAGTATTATAGATAGTTCTTTTAGACTCATCAAGAGTTTCAATAAACATATCTACTCTAGTAGGGTCAGCTGCAATTAGTTCTTGGGATGTACCACTTAGTGACGTATATGGTCTAAAGCGCTCAGAAGGATAGTAAAAAGTACCCTCTGGGTCCATCTCTTCAGTATTACCTGCTTCACCCTTTAATGTATTTACATAAGCTCTAAGAAACTTTTTTGATGTTTCCTTATATGTATTGATTACATTATTGATACCGTTGTCAACATCTAAGTATGAACGCCCTAGCTCAGCTAGAGAGTTTAAATCTAACTTTGTAAAGCTTGGGTTCTGAATAAAGTCTGTGTTGTACAGATCAATAATCATACGTGGTACATGCTGAATTAATTTAGCAGCAGTTTCAGGAGTTGAAGCTTGAGCTTTATTACCATATACATAAGCCATATAGTCTGCAGGAGAAAACGGTTCAGCTCCCTCCTTTAATGAATCAGACATATGTTTGTATATACTCTTATATAATTTTTCTACTGTTGTACTAGATAAGGCACAATTGATCATAATAAAATGTTTTAACAGTCAGAGGTTACGTCTTCAAATAGTTCAGTATCTACAGCATCAGTAAGTTGTTTGTCTGCTTCTTTCTTAAGAGCATCTTTTCTATCTGAACTTTTAAGTAGATTGTTGATGTTTTCAAATGATTCTTCCATAAAGTCTTTTTCATCTTTTGTCAATGGAGCTCCCTCATCTTCTGAACCTTCTGTTTTCATAACCTCTTGTTTTAATATAAACATTTTATTTAACTCTGCAAAGTTAAATGTGACTGGGACTGATGGTACTGTTGTAGTATTTACATCAGCAAACTGAGCAACCTTATCAATAGATTTAATGGATACAATGTCACCCTCTGCTATAGCAAGCTTGTTATTAACAAATATAGGATTAATTGCGACAAGTTGGTCACCTACTTTGACATTCTCAGGTGTAAGTTTTACTGCTACTCCACTATCTAATTGCCTCTGTCTTTCATTGATAAGTTCCTGTACTGCCGTTACACTTTCTACAGAGATATTATTCTTAGCAATAGCCTGTGCAAAGTCAGACTTGAATAGGTCTAATACTTCTTGTGTAGCCTCAGCAATAGGTTTTCTTAATGTATCAATGTCCAGATCAATAACTGGTTCTTCTTGTGGTACCTGTATGTCACTATCTTCTGCCGGAATGTTACCTCCAGTAAAGTCTTCATTTTGAGCAGGTCCTGTCTCTTCAGTTTCTGGCGCAGCTTTAATCTTTCTTGGAATAACAGAGTCAATTTTTTCCTGGATATCAGGTGTTATCTCAAGTGGTATTCTGTATTTACCATCCTCTAATGCACCTTTAGCAGTTGGTTTACCTGCTCTAGTTATTCTACCTGTGTTAGCCTCATAGTCTATTTGAATCGGTAATAGACTGACCTTAGCTTGTTTATCAGTAAGATTGTAAAGAAGATTAGCATATGCTGTTTGTTGTAATGTATAGATTTCTTTTTTGGAAGATTGATTACCTTCTACATTGAATCCTCTCCATTTAACTTCTTTACCAGTCTTAGTATCAATGATGTACACATTACCAAGTCTATCTACAGCAAGTAAGTCAACTTCACCAGCTACTCCTGCCTCTTCATCATAAAGAACAAGACCTCTTTCTGTACCATCATTGAGTACAACTCTTGATAATACATAAAGACCTTCTTCATCTACTAGTCTTTTTATGTTTCTGAGGTAGCCAAGGCTCTCTGGGTCTTCATTAAATAAAGCATCATATGCTTCTCTAGTAATTTTAGTATCATCAAACTTAGGCTCTTTGTCAGCAAACAAGTCACGGACTTGATCATCAATATAGTTACCTGAGATTCTAGATTCTTCATAAGTCTTCTCAGCAATTGTATTCATGACCTTATTAATTAGGTCTTCATTTGATGCAGACGGAGCTTCACTCAACATAGTATTGAGCTCATTCTGTAACTCATTGTATGTAAAGTCACTAAATCCAGGAAGCTTCTGCTTTCTCAATTCAGTGATGAAGTTACTTATTGATGACTCATTAAATCCTTGCTCAGCTATTGTAGTATTGAAAGTAGCTTTAACATCACCTTCAGCTTGATACTTATATTCTTCTGTCTCAAACTTTCTAATGACTTGAGTTACTCTCTGCATTATCTGGTTGTTAATCAAATAACCACCTTTACCTTTAGTGATATCATTTTGGAAATCAATAATAGGTTGTATTAAATCAATAGTTTTTCTTTGGGCTTCACTGAATCCCTCTCTTACTTTACCAGATAGATAATCATTTATCTTTCTAATACTATATGCAAGTCTTGCGGATCTTTGTTTTATATCAGGAGTTTGTTCTTCTTTAGCAAGAGAATCTAATTCAGTCTGATATGTTTTAAGTATTGATCTTAACTGAGCTTCAGGTATCTCATTGATCTTCATTGTTTTATCACCAACTTTGATCATCGGTACCTCTGGTTCTCTAACCATTGCTTTACCAAGCTCCTGTTCTTTATTATAATCATCAACTAATCTAGCTGCAACAAAACTACTTTTTAAGAATGAGTCTAATGCCATATCAAAATCATCTCCTGATAAATCAGTAAGACCATTTTCATCAGCATATTCTTCAAAAGCAAGAACTATTCTATTATACAAATCTGGTGGAAACTCATCCATATCCATATCTGTTGTATAGATAACCCTTTCTTTTACCTCACCTGGATTCTCTACACCTTTTTCAGCAGCTGATTGAAGTATGTCTGCTTTCTTTTCTGCAAACTCATCCATGATTTCTTTAACAGCATCTGGATCCGGTTCAGTAACCATAACAAACTTAGTTGCTTCTGCAAAAGAATCAGATGTGCCAAGTTCTTTTAATGATTCTGGTGTAACTTCTTCACCATCTTTATCATTGAATCTTAATACCTCACCGTCTTTGTAGAAAGTAAGTGGTGTGCCATCTTTACCAACTACATCTACATACTCTTTGTCTCCAAGTTGCTCAGAGATATTTTTAGATTTGATTGTCTCCTTGCCTTTAAAGTCAAGTGACCCTTGGTCTTCCCTCTTCTCATTCTTAGGTAATACATCTATTCTAGCTTGCATTTCAGCATCAAGCTTGTCAAGATCTTCTCTTACTGACTCTTCAACAATCTCCATTTCATTCTTAACTGTCTGAAGATTATTCAGCATCAAGAATGGTCTGATGATCTCATCATACATTGGGTGAGACTTACGGATAACTACTTTATGAACATCATCATAGATCTCATCTGGTAGTATCTTCATTTCTCTCCATCTTTCAAAGTCATCTAGACTAATGTAAAGACCTTGGCTAGCTAAGTGATTAAGTAAGTCATTACCTTCTTTCTTCTGGAACTCTTGCTCTTTAAGATTCTCATAGTATTCTCTACGGTTATCATAAAGCTCTTTCATCCAAACTTTGTTGCGCTTAACATGCTCTACAAATCCTTTAGGGTCATGAAGCAGGTTAATACCTCTTACCATTCCCTGAGCCTCTTTGCTTAGCAAATAGAAGTCACGAAGTTTTTCAAATGCCTCATCTATATCACTATCAAATAAGTTATCATCATTAATGGATGCAAGTGACTTTAAGTATTCTCTGAATGTAGACTCAAGTTCCTCATTGAACTTAATGTCATTATCATCATTGCGGATACCCAATTCATTATCAATCATCTTAAGAACTTCTTCTTCTGAAGCATCTTTGTTATCATTAATAATTCTTTGTGCTATTTCACTTCTGTCAACATAGTATCTCTTAAAGCTGGTGATACCATCATCTAGTTTTTTTAATACCTCAAGTCTTCTTTTCTTTTTAGCTAACTCTTTTGGATCAGCTTTAGTTGACTCAAGTGTATCAACTTCAGTTTTTAATATCTCAGCTTCATTAGATAAAAGAGCTTGATCAAACAATACTTTCATATCATTGAATGATGCTTTTTTAAGCAAGCCTGAGCTTGTTACATCATTAATAATACTAGACATACGTTTAGTAGTGTTATCAAAAGACTCATTAAAGAATATAGCATTTCTCTTTGCTTCTTCCCATGCATGATATGTCAATGAAGCATCTTCATAGTCTGGGTCTCCTTTTTTATAGTTACTTATGTTAACTGGATTTGGAAATCTATCGTTTATATCATTAAACTTCTTCTCCATTTTCTGAGCCCTATCAATTACTTCAGGTAGTTTATCAAGATACTCTTGACCTTTACCTGCAGGAATTCCAGGAACCATCTCTTCAAACTCTTCAGCAGTAAGCTGTTGTAAACCTTTTAATTGGTCTGTGTAGTAATCCATCATTCCCTTATCAAGTATAACTTGCATTTGAGAAATGAATGCTGCATCAGATGCATCTCTTGCTACCTTTTCAGAAGCAGTTACTTTAAGGTCTGTTGCAGAAGCTTGAACACCATAGTTCTTTAAGTTATTATCAAAGAAGTCTTTTAGATCTACACTAGATAAAGTATTAACCATTTGCTGACCATATTTTGTTCTGGCCATTTTATATTTAGTGTAAGCATCATTATCAAAGATTCTATTATAACCAATAGAAAATGCTTGTGGTAATGCGTTTAATGGAGAAGCAAACATACCCATAGTAAAACCAGAAGCAAAAGTTTCCAAACCTCTAGCTGAGAACTGATCTTTAACAGCATTCTTAACTAGACCTCTAGCATACTGATGTGTTGCTACATTGGGATTACTATATGAATCAATGTAATAATTCTTTGTAGCATCAGAAATAACTTCCTGTAAATTCTCTTGTAATGCTTCACCTATATTTGCTTTAAAGTATGCAGCACCAGCAGGAATAGATTTACTTAATGGTCTTTGAGCAAAACCTTTTACAGTATTCCAAAGATTCTTTTCTCTCCATTCAAGCTTTGATGTATTAACAGTCTTACCTGTTTTAAGAGTTGTCTTCTTATTTATTTTAAGAATATCACCTCCATCAAGATTTAGTAAATCCTCAGTTTTGGATTTAAGAAAGTTTGCTATACCTCCTCTACGGTTAACAAGGTTAGGAAGTACAAGTTTATTTGATGCATATATAAGACCAGTGTTCCATATTAAATCAGTCATACCTGCTTCTTTAGCTTGAAGCATCATTCTTTCTTGAGTCTTATTATCTGGTGCTTCTTGCTCATCTCTATAATAATCATCATAGAGTTTATTATATGTGTCATTCTCAGCCATACCACCTTCTAGTCTAGCTTCTGACAATGCCATGTTAACTGCTCTTACATCACCGTAAAATCCACCAAATGTTTTCTTAGTTGCATCATATGCTCTTGCTAGTCCTGTAAGATTATCCTCATTCTTAGCAATTTTAATTCCTGCTTCTGTAAGGTTAGAAAGAGGATTAAAGAACTTAAAGGTATTACTACTCACAGTCTTTTCTACTCTAGCTGCATTCCAAAAGCTTCTTGCACCACTAACAGACTTTAATCCATTTAGTGTAGCATTCATAGCTTTCATACCATCAATAGCATTTTCAGCAGTGTTTAAACCTCTTAGAATGCTTGGTATTTTTCTAGCGTTGTTTGCTGTAGTAGCAAATAAAGCTGGGGCACCACCCCCAGCAGTAGCTACTGTAAATGCAGCAGCCGCAGCTTCTTCAGCCAAAGCTTCAGTAATAACACCTGCTGTATAAGCAAATGCCATTCCTGTATTATTTAACCATGCACCTACACCACCTCTTGAGGAGTAACCAATAGCTGATTGCTCAGCGCTCATCATTGCAGCCTCTTTATCAGGACTGAAATCTCCTTGAAGCATTTTACCTAAACTCTGTGGAGCTGACTTAAATGCTTGTGTAAACATTGGCCAGAATGAATGAACCATCATTCTTTTAGCATCTGCCCAACCTGATGTACCTGCATTATAAATAGATTCATTATCACGGAAAGGGTGAAAGCCTAATTTATTAAAGGTCTCATCTCCCATCTTAGAATATCTCTTATAGAATGACCCACCGTCTGGTCCAGCATCATAAGAATATATTCTTGCATATTCATTCTTGTCTTGATTAGCTGCAGCTTTAGCTGAGTAAAAATCACCTATTGCTTTTGAAAAATCTTTTGCAGATAACTTTGAAGGATTTGCTTTAGCTCCTGGTTTACCAACTATGTCTTTACGTACAGTAGTTTGCTGATTATCTAATTGACCTGCACTAGGTATAATAGGAATAAAGTTTGTACCTCTATCAGGGAAATTAATTTCAGGTCTTGTAATCCTGTCTCCCTCAAAAGCAGATAAACCCTGCTCATCAAGAGAGGGTTGGTTTATCTTTCCGTAAGCTGGCCCAAGTGAGTCAAGTGGGCTAAATGATTCATTAGTATCCGCCATTGTTGTATAGTCTAACTTGTTCTGACATATTTAACCAGTCATATTTTCTTTGAGAAAGGTTATTACCTGATGTTAGAGTATTCTCATATCTAATATCATTCATATATTGACCAGTCTCATGATCTAAAATGTTGTAGCTTGTCTTAATGTTATAATCTCCAGTACCAGTTTGGTTTTTGGTAATTGTACCTGTAAGGTTTCCATATGGGTCACGGTATTCATATATTCCATCATAATCTACAATAGATTGAAGTGGATCCATATATGAAGATTGGAATAAACCATTACTAAAGTTATTATTATTAGATACAATAGATACACCATTTTGCATGATAGCATCATACTGTGCTTGACTAATTATACCTGAACCAGTTTTATTACCATCTTTATCTGTCTTATAAACTTGCCCACCTAGCCATTCAGCATCTGGTCTCAAAATCATTGCACCTTTATTTGCATTATTACCTACTATAGATTGAGCACTCATCTTAAAGTTTTTAAACTTACTCTTAGAGTTATTCATCTCCATAACAATAGCATCAACAAGAGCCTTACCTGTTTTATTACGTAGTGACTCTGCTTTTAATGCATTTGCATTTGTTCCTAAGAAAGTAATCTGATGCTTTGTAGGATCACCAAAGTCCATCTTTCTATAGTCACCTACAAACTCATGGAAGTATGCATGTCCTTTTGTACCCATACCTTTTGGTGATACAAGGATAGATTGTCTACCTGCTGTAAATAAACCTGTTCCAGACATTTCACCAATTGATGCAATTCCTGGAGGAGCTTTTTTAATTTTACCTGATGAGTATGCGGTACCTGCAGCTTTAACAAGTTCATCATATACATCTGATTTATCAGCACCTGTCATCCAATTATATGCAGAGCCAACAAGATTAGCAGCTGGTCCTAATACAGTAGAAGCTCCTCTAGCCATAGCTCTAGTTTTTCCACCACCTTCACCACCTTTCATCTTGCCGCTGTTATTAAACAATGAATTAAATTCAGCTTTACTACGGAGTCTACCGTTCTCATCATATAGATACTTAGCGTATCCTTTCATATTATCATCTAGTGTATATGCTAAATGCTGTTCTACAATTTTAGAACTATCTTTTCTCCACTTAGTATCCTGATCTAAGTATTTAGCATAATCATTAAATTGAGATGATGCTTCAGCATAACCTGGAATACCTTTAGCAATAGCACTAACTTTATTATTATTTCTAACCCACCAATTAAGTCTCTTATTAATACCAATAAGTTCTTTACTTCCTATATCTCCTCTTAAGAATTTATATGGATCAGACTGAAGCTTTTTATTAAACTCATTCCAGTTAGTTTGTTTTCCATTATGAGAAAGAATCTTACTGATTTCTTTATCTGAAATAACTCCAGTCTCTTTTAGTTTTTGAAGAAGTGCTAATGACTGATTAAGATATGGAACTGCATATTGACCTGTTTGTCTTTTAGCAATTGCATCACTAAGTACTTTCATACTTACTTTATCTGTCACGTTACCATCATTCTCTGTATCAACAAATGTATTTTGGTAACCTTCATTAACAACTACTTTTCCTGTGTTAAGATCTATAGTACCAATACCACTGTCAATAAGTGCTTTGTCAAGCATATTCTTACGCTCACCAGCATTACGGATTCTAGCTGCATTAGCAAGACCTGCATTTCTAGCTGCAACTTCTTGCATAGAGAAAGCATGCTTCTGCTCATTTACTGCATATACATCAGCTTCAATATCTACTTCAGCATCTTTGTAAGCAAAAATCTGCGCAGCTTCATCTAGATCTTTCTGCATAAGTTTTGAAGCCATACCGTTGTCAACTTTCCAACGCAGTGACTTAACATCTCCATAAGGGTTTTGAAAGCCTGTAGATGTTGTAAGCGTACTAGACTTTTCAGATAATGCATCTACATCTTTCTGTACTCTTTCTAGTACAGAATCATTAATCTCTTTTGCTTGTGTAAGATTATCAAGATATGCTTTTAGCTTAGGGTCTTTACTACCCTTGTCTATTTGTGCCTGAACATCTTTTATTCTACCTTCATATGTAGTTGATGAATCTTTTAAGTTTTCATATCTCTGAACTTGCTCTTGCTTAAGTAAGTTAAAGCTGTTCTCAAGATACTTCATCTCTGCTGCATTCTTATCTCCACCAAATTGAGCAGCATTAGAGTAAGCATAATCCTTACGGTTTACATATGCTTGTGTTTGATATATTGCTTGTACTGTTGGATCAGACCCTAGACTGGCTTCAAACAATTTACTAAGTGGTTCAATTAACTCATCACCATTCTTAGTCTTAATAATATATCTACCATCAGGACTGAAGTCAACTTTTTCTACAGACAGTCCTGCATCCTTTGCTAACTCCTGTGCCTTCTTCATTGTATTGACGTAAGGAGTATAGCTTACATTCCCAAATCCTAATGCCTCATCAGCAGATGCTTCTTTAAATTCATCACGCATGTAGTCCATAGCTCTAACACCAGTCTCCCAGTATTCAGATCTTCTTTTCTCATCAAATGCATTCTTTAAACCTTCAGCTCTACTTTTTTGTGCATTATAAGTTTTAGTCCAAGCCATATCTTTCATAAGGTTTTTATCCTCATAAAAAGGTTTAAACACCTGTGTAGCTTGATCTATATTTTGACTAAGGGATAAGTCAAGACCGGAAACTCTTTTTAAGTTAAAGTCAATGTTTTTTAATAACTCATCTTTACGTTGAATATTATCATCTCTTGTAAGATCAGAATAAAAATATTGACCATATACTTTATTTATTGATTTCCATGCAGTATCATATTGAGTCTGTTTTGTCTGAAGTACATTAGCATATAAGTTCAGGTCAGGCTGAAATGGTTGAAACTGCGGAATGTAATCTGTGACACCTTGTAAATACGTTGCCATATCTTAATTTATCTATATTGTAAAAATACCAAAATCAAATAAGTTTACTAAACATATAAAGTTTAGTAGAACATGAATGGGAATACATTTGCTCCCATTACATAAATACCACCCCCATCTTTGCTATACTGCATATTGTCTAGTAAAGCTTGATAATCAATACCAGATGAAGAAGTAGATCCTTTCATTGCTTCTTTAGCTGCAACAATTGCATCTTTAGGATCAAAACCTGCTTCAATATAATCATTAAGCAAATCATTAAATGTTTGAGTTCTTTCCGGTGTATTATCTTTACCTCCTTGGAATATAACAGTACCTGTTGCAGGATCAATATCATACTGCTCAGACATAGCGTTTACCATTGCTAGGTCAGATGCATTCTTCCAACCTGTAGCCATTGCTTGACGTATATTAGCATTGGCAGCACGCTTAGAATTATCATATTGCTGATTCATTAGATTAGTTTGATCATAGAGTTTTGTTGCAATCTCTTGATTCTTTAATCTTTCTTGATTTCTAATACCAGCATTAGCTTGTGCATATTGATTTGCAATAGCTACGTTTTGGTTGTTGTATGAAGACATCAGGTCTACTACGTTCTTAGCAAGTTGTCCTTGCATACCCATAGCTCTTGCTGATGTAAGTTGTGGAGATCCTGTAAATTGAGCTAGGTTCTGTTGAGCAATATTTGCTTGTTCTGCTAAAGCAGCAGCAGGTCTAGTTACATCTAAGTATCTTGGTTGTGCTTCTTCTAAATCAACTCTTGGAGCCCAAGGATATTGTTTTCTTAAACTTGCTCTATCACCAAATGCTCCGGCAAGATTCATAACATCTGGAGCCATCCAGCTTGCTTTTGTTTCTCTTGGATATTGATAATTATCTATATAGTCTTGATCTACATCAGTATCATCTCCTTCATCAGTAGTTGTAGTAGTTGTAGTTTTATCATCAGCTTTTTTACCAGCATCCTTCATTACATACTCAGTGTACATTTCAGGATTAGCAGGATCTTCATTAAAGTAGAGTTTATCACCTTGCTTAATAGCATTAGGTTCTTTCATCTTCTTCTCATACTCTTCTTTAGAAAGCTCTTTAACTTGTGTATCAAGTGCACGGTACCACCACTCATTATCTTTGTATGCAGTCTTAATTTTATCTGGAGTAAGTTTTCCATCAGCTAGTGCAGCTTTTGCACCGGCTGTAGTTTTAGGATATCCTGTAGGAATAACTTTTAATAACTCTCTGTTAGGTTGATGTGACTTAGTAGTCATGTAATCAACCAATAGATCTGGATTAGTTTCTGCAATCTTAGCTTGAAGTTCACCAGCAGCTTTTTGAATATCAGCTTTAGTAACTGATCCTTTAAGCTGCGGAAGACCATATTTCTTTCTAAATGCATTAAGACGTACAACACCTTTAGGTGTGTAAGCTTCATTCATTTTATATGGCGGCTCAACTTCAGCACCTCCTTTAGCTTTTATTAGACCGCCTTCTGCATACTCATCTTGGGTATCATAGTCTTGATAGAATGGCATACTGTAACCACCCATGTTCATACCATAGGCCGCCATTGGTGCTTCACCTGACATCTCAGGTGACATAGCAATTTGCTCACCATTAGGCATTTGAGTAGGCATGCTTTCATCCAATCCTACTTCTTCTTGTGGTTCTGCTGTTTCTTCTTCTGTTGTTTCTTGTTCCTGTTTAGCAAATCTTGGTTTATACTTAGGCATTACCTGCTCTTCAGTAATCTGATTTGATTGCATAAAAGGTTGAGCAATAAGCGGTACACCTTGAGGAAATCCTTTTTTACCTTCTTGTGCAACTGCTAAAGCTCCAAGCTTCATTGTATAGTTACGGATCATTAACTCTGCTGTCTTTCTATCAACAGCATCAGAGTCCGGATCTTGTAAAATCTTTCTATACTTATTTATATCATATTGCTTAGCAAGATCAGCAGGAGTATATGATCCAGATGTCTTACCAAACTTCTTAAGAATATCAGGATTCTTAATCTTCATTGACTTAGTATCACTGAAGATAAAAGTATCATCTGGTAGATTAAGTGGTGTACCACCTTGGCTATGACGTTTACCTCCTGCAATATAGGTTTCAATCATTCCATCACCATTCAGGTCACCGGCAACAACTTCACCTTTCTCAACTTCTACATTAGATTTTTCTCTTGGATCTGGTTGTAATGTCTTTCTTGTATCAACAGCTTTCTCACCAATGTACTGATCAATATCAGAACCACCCATTGCAGTAGGTTGAATAGACAGAGCTCCTGTAGAAGTTTGCTGTCCTGTCTTTACACCTCCTAAAGCTCTATTAGGAAGTTTCTTTATTCTTACTTGTTGCATATTATACGTATTCTAATTCACCACCATCCTCAAGAAACTTCTGAATCATCTCAGGAGTCATCCACATATACTCTCCAATCTCATTATCATATACTGGACCACCCTGCTGATAGATGTTACCGCCATACTTAACAGATTGTCTCTGACCCATATCTGGTGTTTCTAATCCACTGTTAGTAATAATCCAACCTTTATCAATTGATGCTTGAGCATCTTCATTTCTCCAAGATTTATCTTGTCTAGGAGAATCAAACCATCCTGCAATTGTATTTCCTGCAGCATTTGTCCAATCCATAAGCAATCTTCTTTTTGCTGCATTAGCATCCCAATCACCTTTAGTATTATAATCTACAGATACATCATCATATTCTTTTCTTTGAGAGAAGTCAGTTAGATCTTCTTTAGGTACTACACCTTCATTTACATAACTTCCTTCTGTTCCCATTTTTACTCCAGACTTCTCATTAGTCAATTGATTTTGTCCACTATAAACAAAAGGATTATCTAACTCTGATGAACCTAAATCAAACTGTCTTTGTTGAGCTCTAAACCTTGGATCATAGTTTACTGGTGTGTCTTCATCAAGATCATTATCATATCCTGTGTAAGCTTTAGGCATTGTCATAGTACCACCGTATGCCATGTAACCACCATCTTTTGCATACTTATATAATAAAGCATTTCTAAGATCTCTGTTCTGAATACTTTTTATATAGTCTAATCTTTGTTTAGATGTTTTTAATAATCTCATTGATCTATCAATAGCCGGATCTATCTTGTAGTTTTTATACGTATCTTTAAACACAGCTGGCTCATCACCCATTGCATTTTGTTTGAGATCCATTAATTCTCTCCAAGCAGCACCTTGTCTATTTTGTTCTTTAGCTTTTTCAGTTGGTGTAAGATTAGAAGAATTATTTTGTTCAACATTTTTCTTTGAAACAATAGGCTTTGCTTGTTCTTGTTCAACAGGTTTATTAGACTTAGTAGGAACAGTTTTATTTCCATATTCCTGAATCTTCTGTCCTAAATTTCTCTGAGTGGTGTTTGCCTGTGCAGCTGCTCTACGTTGAGCTTCCGCTCTTTGTTGTGCAATAACTTGTTGTTGACGTGCAGCTGCTTCTTGTGGAGTTAAAACAGGAGTACTTGCGCTACCAAGAAGTTCTTGACCCGGTTCCCAATTATATTGTTGTTGACCATAGAAATCTGGATTTTGCTCCATCATTCTTTGAAGCTCAGCTTGTTGTAAATCATAAGCACCTTGATCACCCACTTGCTGCATATATTCATCTTGTGCTGTAGGTAAACCAAGTAAACCTAATCCACTACCTCTTAAATCTTGTTCTCTTTGTTGTTGAGCAAGTGCTGCTGCATCTTCTTCACTAGCTTGGTCATAATACATAGGACCAGTTTGTCCTGGAGCTAGTCTTGTTTGAGACGGCAATAATAATGGTTGCGCAGATCTAGTAGGTAAACTACCTATTGGACTTTCTACTGGTCTCTGTGGTATTAACTCATCTTCATTACCTTGAATTGCTTGCGCGCCTCTTGTAGGAAGACTATATCCAGCCATGTCACTAAATGTTCCAGCATTTTGTATCTCTGGAAACTCTGTATCTACAGCAGGTGTTGATTGATTAAATGCAAATGTACTATCCGGAGTTGTTGCATAAGGGCTTTCATCAGGATAGTATCCATAAATCTTTTTGTAATTCTCATCCCATTTATCATGTGGCATACCAGAAACTTTATCAGCTTTTGATTCAAATGGTCTAAGTTTAGAACCTAGCCATGCTAATGGACCAAACTGAGAATCAATTGCTGTATCAGATCTTCTACCTGACATGCCAGAAGATTGAGATCTATTAAATAAACCTTGACGTGTTGGTGCAACTTGATCCATTGATCTTCCATCAAGCGTCATACCAGCATCAGTAAAGTTTAATCTTTTACTTAGCGGGTCTCTTTCTACTTGATAGTTAACAGTATACTTTTTAGGCATTCCTTTATATGGACCAAAGGCTTTTGTCTTTTTAACATCAATGTTTTTTAGTTTAGCATTATCTAGAGCACCTGTATAAGTTTGGTTACTACCGGTCATATAAGGCATTCCTTTTTGCTTAGTTCTAAACGCAGGACCATAACCATATCCCATATAACCTTGTTCTCCAGGTTGTGGGTTAAAGTTATCTCTTATAGGTTGTCTATTAATTATTGGTCTATCACTTGCAAAACTTAAATCAGTTAAACTAATATCTGGTGTGCCACTTCTTGCTTCATTCCAAGTTTCTGCATCTTGTTGATTTACCAATTTTGTATTTCCATTATTATCTGAAATGGTAATCATACCTGGTTGTGCTTTTGGTAAATAACCACCATATGCAAAATATGGATCACCAGTTAAGTCACCTTGGTCATCACCTCCATACAGAAACTTATAAAGACCGGAATCTTGATCTGTAAATCCTCCACCTTGGAATTTTTCACCTAAACCAATTGTTTGGCGTGGAGCTGTTCTAGATACAGGAACATTCATATTGGTAGGTTGCACAAAGCCTCTTAGGTTTTCAGGATTTAGTGCTCCTTTAATATCATTACCTACACTATTCAAAAATTCTTTTGAAGTAATGTATTGATTTAATGGTACACCTTGACTTCCATATACAGGTGCTGAAGAACGTCCTGTTGCCATTGGGCCTGGATTAGCATCAGACATTGTATAAGTTGAACCTGGAGCAAGTTGTGCCATTGATGGCTTAGTGGATCTCTCAATATTTTTTACACGGTTAGGGTCAGAAACCTCATACCATTGTACATTCTTTTTATCCTTAGTAGTAAAGTTAGGAGATACAAACCACTTATTACCTCTTTGTATATAAGCACGGCTTTTATCTTGTCCTGCAAATCTTACTGATGATGGATCATATCCTTTCCAAAAACCTTTAAATGATGGACTAGCTTTAGACGGTGCATATTCTTCTGTACCTGCACCTGCTCCAGATGACGCTGCTCCACTTCCAGATTTACCTGACCCAGAACCTTTTCCAGAAACAACTTGGATATCATTGATATCTACATCTACTTCATCAGCTGCAGCTTGTGCAGCAGCTTCTGCTTCAGTTTGTTTCTTTTCTTCTACACCTTGATCAACAGTTCCTTCTTCTGCAGCGTTTACTTCGTCTTTTATCTCCTCTTCTTTGTTTATAATTTCCTGCTTGATTGTATTCTCAGCAGTTTGAGGATTGTTTACTACATCATCTGCAAATGTAATTGAGTACTCTTTTGGTCTACCAAATAAACCTGTTCTACGTACATCTATATTAGCCATCTTTGGTCCTCTATAGTAGCTACCGTCTGCAGGCATCTGACCTTGTCCAAAAGCTCCAACTAAATCTGTATAATCATATGCTCCAGGAAGCATTGGACCACCAGGCATACCTGCAAAACCAATAGGAAGTTGACCAACCATACGGTTCATTCTCCTATTCATTCTTCTCATCTGACCTCTACGCATACCTCCAAACTGTGCATAGTCCATATCTTGTTCTTGATAATATGACTCATCACCACCAATTGGAGTAGTAAGCATTTTGTACATTTCTTCAGCATCTTGTTTTGCAAGATTGAGAGAACCATCCGTTTCAACAGCTGTAGTAAATGCAGCTAGCCCATCTTTTCTTTTATTGTCTGGATCAGTTGAATCTACTCTTGATTGTTGAGAGTCACCTCCCATTTGTTTCTTTACTTGCTTAAGTACATTTTTTACAAATGTTCTTTTAGAAGGTACACCACCATTTCTTTCTATAATTTGACTAGCTGCCTCTGTGTCATCACTATAGTCAGGTTCATTATAGTCAGCATACATTTGTTGCATTGCATCACTACGTGCTTCTTCTTCTGCACGCTCTAAAGCAGATTGCTCTTCAGCAACTGAAGAATCAATAGCAGCTTCATCAGCTGTAATATCTGCATACGCATCTTCATCTGCAGTAGTAAGTGACTCATTAAGATACTGCTGATCATTTACAAACTCTTGTGTATTATTAGATATTAGTGTTACTGTATCTTCATCAACACCAATTTGTCTAAGTGCATTTTCAGCATCTTCAATAGAAGAACCTGGCTCAGAAAGAGCCGTCATGTATATTGATGTAAGCTGATCAGGAGTAAACTGTGCAGACTGCTGACCTCCTGCTGCAAACTTATTTGTTGGTTTATATATTCTTACTCTTTTCTTCATGATAGGGTATATAATATAAATATAGTAAAATCTATGTTAATCAGTAAACTTTATAAGTTTAGTCAAGATCTTCAATGATATAACCTTGTGCCTCTAATTCTCTTCTTCTTTCATCATCAATCTCCTCTTCCCAAACATCACCACCTTCTTGTCTTCCAGTCAATATTCTTGCTGCTGGGAATATACTTCTAAAACCTTCATAATCACCTTTATTAAGTTTACTTATATTATCAGCAAAAAATGCTGCTGCTGCAGGATTAGATGCATATAATGCTCTACCTGCTGGTCCAAACACTGGAGCTAAACCTAAACCTGCATTGCCATATTGATATCCAATATTTTTTAAATCCTCATACTTTTGTTCCCAAGGTTTATCACTTGTAGCGGCAGCTACGGCATTTGATAATGATGGTGCATCTTTTAAAGCTACTCCTGTTCTTAGAACAGTTGCATTTCTTAATACATCAGCAACAGAAAAATTTCTTGCATTACCAATACTTCTTTGATTATTTAATAAAGGTCCTGCCACAGGTTTGCTTATACTAATTGGTAATGGTCTAGATAGTGTAGGTTTACTTGCTGTTAAAGCAAATCTAGGTTTATCAAGAAAGTTTACAACACCTTGTGATTTTTCTTGTAATCCTTGTAAACCTGCTTTTCCCATTTCAGTTAGTTGAACTTTTGGTATTATCTTTCCTGGTGTTTTTGAAAGACGTGCTATAGGTGAATAGTCTAACATATTTAATCCTATGTTACGTAAACCTTCTCCTACTGGTGTCTTTCCAGCAATCATTCTGTCTACTATACGTAATGAACTTGGATCATCTGGTCCTCCAAATCCTAGATCTCTTGCTGCACCTGAAGCTGGAAAATAAGCTTTGGCTAAATTTCCATATGTAGCTCCAGAATACTTTGATAAGAATGGAAGACTTGCTTTACTAAGAGCATTAACTCCTTGAGCTCCTGCACCAAGCCCTGTTCCTGATGCTATAGCTAATGCTAAATTTCCAGCTCCGCTAGCAACGTTACCTTTTGTAAAATCAACACCTGCTTTAGAAGCATATCTTAATGGATTATAATCATTAAGCCAAGGCAGCGCACCTTCAACACCATAACCTAATGCTCTATCATAGAATCTAGAATCCTCATATTCTTCTGGATTAAGTGATCTATAACCTTGACCCATCAAACTTCTTTTACCTTCCAAAGTTCTCATGATTTGACCAGGTGCATCTGTTGTAAATGCTTGAAGTTCATTTAAAGCTCTATCAAAGTAATTTGCATTTTGATAAGCTTTTTCTTCACCTCTCTTCCAAATTCTGTATTCAGCGTCCTCAATATCTTCAAGTGCATTAGGATCACTGTATATCTTATTTAACAGCATTTGATTCATATCAGTATCTCCTGTCTGATCAAAATACCTGTTACCAAGTGTTTCTGCTGCAACTCCTCTATTTACTTTATTAGCAACAAAGTCTTCTATTGCTTTTTTATCTTCTAGTGGTGTAGAGCTTACGGGTACATCAATTTTATTAGGTGTTACATATGTAGATGATCCTGGTCCAGCTCCTGTAGCTTTGTTTAAAGCTGCTCTTTCTTGATTTGCTATCCTTTGTGCTTTAGCCTTATCTGATGTTTGCTTTATATTTTGAACTACTTGGTTTGGTGCAGTTTTTTGTTGTTGCTTAGCTCCTTGAAGTCTGTAACCTGCTTCTTGTAATAATCTATCATAGCGTTTAGTTATTTCTGCTTTTTGTGCTGCAGTTTTTGCATATGACAATTCTTTTGTTTTAGCTTCTTGTAAACCTTTGACTTCATCTTCAGAAACTCTTGTTCCTGTATTTAATCCTACCTGTGCTTTTTGTAACATACCAATAGACTCTCCATATGTCCAATCACGGAGAACTTGTCTACGTTTATCTATATCAGTACTAAAGTCACCACCATTTGCATAATACTTAGAGTCTGGATCAAAGACTTTTCTTTTCTTAGACTTAGTCTTTTTAAGCAGTGGATTTTTTGTAAATAATTTATTTGTTGCTTGTAAACTTCTTGAGTATCCTTTTGATCCTTTTTTCTTTGGCATACTTGGTAGTTCCTGTACAACATACCCACCTTTTTTTAACTCTGCAATTTCTTCATCACTAAGATCATACTCTCCACCATCTTCATAATCAGTCAAGTCTGGTATAGATATATCACCACCATATGCAGCCATAGGAAATTCATCTACATACTCTGATCCTCCAAACCTATGGTTTCTTGTATCTCCTGCAGCAACAAATCTTTTTTCTCCATCAGATCCAACAGCAATTATATTCTGATCAGTTGGGTTATATATAGTATTACTTGGAATTCTATAATGCGTTCCTGCTGGCGGAGGTCCTTGTTTATAACCTTCATTAGATATAAATGGAAGTAACTTATTGTTATTAACAATTCTATCTTTCTTTTTTGCTGGAGCTTTAGTACTGTTCAAGTTCTTTGTAGCTTCAGAGAGTACTTTCTTATTATACATTACCTTGGAGAATAAACTTGTTTAGCATTGGTTAATTTCAAAATCATATCAACATCACCTACAATATCCTTTCTAAGTACAAGATAGTTAAGGTAGTGTCTGAACTTCTTGCGTTGTAATTCAGATTTATTGTAGTCTAAGTTAGCTGGATTCAGGTCTCTAATATAACCATTTGGTTGCGTTATCCAAATTCTTTCATCAGCTCTTGGTCCATCAAGTATTGTTGTTCCTGGAATTACAGGACCTGTTGGAGGATAATTTGACCCTACAGGAAACTCACCACGGTCTCTTGTTATATCCCAGAATTGATTAAATCTATACTTGTTTTCCTCTTTAGAATACAAAATACTAATTGAGTTCGGATTAATAATTGGATACTCTTGAGCTAATGTAATATTATTCTTAGGGAATATGTTAAGATGCATATGCCCAGATACTTGCTCTGAGTTATAAATAAACGCATGATCAAAGTTTTGATCAAGTATATGGAATTGATCAATACAATCGTATCTTCTATAAGCTTCTAATATATATTCTACACTTCTCAATGTTGTTACTGTTTGACCCGTTGTAATAGGAAGTTCTATTTCCATTACTGCAGGTGTATCATAGAAATTACAGAATTGTGTACAAGCATCATTATGTACCCATATTGAATCATCTTTAACACTCAAGAAAGTATTCTTACTTGGTATTAATAAATCCGGATGCCAGTCATGGAATGATATAAAGAACTTAGATTTAGGATCAAAGCTTACAGTCCAAGATGCATCATGGAATATTAATGGGTCACCTAATCTAAAGCGTGCTGTTCCATCAACAATAAATACATTTCTACATTCATCATATACAGTTCTATCTTTAAACTCATCTTTAAGTTTAAAGTCTTTCTTGCAGAAATAAGCTATAGTATCTCTATTGTTATACATTGATTGACAACCAACTCCTGCAACTGGATTATCTAGATGCGGATAATTAGGAAAGTCTTCAATTATCTTGTAAGGTAGATACAATACAAACCACCATTTAAGACCAAGCTGTGATATCTCATCTAGATCTTGTCCAAACTTAAATATCTTTCCTTGGTTCTGAGATATGTAGAACATTCCTGCCGGTGTAGCAATTACACTGTTTCTACTTTGACATGATCCATACTCATACGGGTTATCTGCAATTGACACACTCTGTGGTGTTTGATCAAATAGACCTCCATCACCTAGAGTAACTTTAACACCGGCTTCAGTTTGTAACTGATCAACACCCTGGAACAACTGTGGACTAGAGTTCTTGAATGTAATAAATATACCCGTCCTTGCAAAGTTCTTAACTCCGGAGATCTGATCTTTAAACTCCTTATAGTTATTAGCTAGATAAATAAACCAAGAGTCTTTTGCAGATTCAAATCCTTGAGGTAAAGAATATATAATTCTATCTGGTCTATATGTGAAACATAGACTAGATACTTGTGGATCATAATATCTTGACTGAAGGTTACCTTGTGAAAAATACTGAGTATATAACTTACCAATACTTAATGAGTAATCATAAGCATAGTAGTTACCTCTTGTTATTTGATCAGGGTTGATATTAAACATTACAGGTAAATCTGTAAAGCTATATGGGTTATAGAACTTTTGATATATCTCCGGTCCAGCTTCTCTATAATCAACAAGTACTTCACTCTCAACAAAGAAATCTCTAACTGAAGACGCAGCTAAATAAAAGTATGCTTCTCTAATACCCATATTAAATAATCCTGCATAGTCACCCTCATTATCATTAGAGTAATTATAGCTACTGTTGTCTAATTGATAAAATGCTCTTGGAAACCATCCTGTGCCAGGAGGAGGGTTAAAGTCTGGACTAAATAGATCAGTAGTTTCATATCTCTGACTATTCATCCAAAATCTTGGTTCAGGTAACATCTGACGTATAAAATAATTATACTCATAACCATCAGGTTGACCATATAACCAATCATTGAAGAAGAACATATTATTCTTTTCAGTATATCTATTAACGTATGTATCACCATTAAATAAAACTGGAGTTTTAACAATCTTATGTTCTACTTTTACTGTTGTGCGTGTACCATCACATTTAATTTGTATACAAGTAGCTCCTGTTTTCTTTGGCTTAATTGTAGCTAAATTAATTTTTTGTTCACAAGGTGTAATAGGTACTTGCTTGATACTATCTAGTTGACCATATTGATTTCTTAGTCTTACTTTGATAGCACCATAGTGACTTGCTATTTTTGCATTAAATACACTAGTTTTATTTGTATCATCAAACTCAACTTTTCCTAAACCATTATTACGTGCTGTACCAATAGTTAATAATGATTGATCATAGTAACCAGTACTTCCACTGCCAGTAATAAAATATGGTCCGGTATCTAAACCTGCACCACTTGTTGTTCTAAGCAATACAGTTCTTTGTCTCTTAAGATTATTTACTCTATAGAGATTATTGTTCCAAGGCTTAAGATCTTGTACATTATCATTAAGATAAAGCTCATCACCAATTTTAAATCTGTAAAGCTGCGTTTGCACTAAAGCAGAAAAATCACTATAGTATCCATGAGCAAGCATCTGCAATGCATATTGTCTATAAGGTATGATTGCATATATTGTTCTTAATGCAAGTTCTGCACCTTGACTAAAATAAAAGAGAGTTTGAGTAATTGCAGTTATAGTACCTAGCAGTCTACTTGTTGAGTTAGTAACTGTATATGAAGGTGCCGTATATGTATTACCCGCTTTCCTATATGTGTTATATATTGCATCAAGCCCTGTATAATTAGTAAATGCATCAGCAATTCCTGTTGAAGAACTATAATATGCAGCTAATGCAGCATTGTAAGTACTTGTTGCATTTAAAAATGGCAATCCAATAAATGCTTGTGATCCATTAAAATTTGCATTATATGCTTGATTACTTATTGCATTAATTGTTGTACCGCCTTGTACCCATGTTTGAGGAATTCCATATACTTTATTATATGAACCGCCATAATCAGTAAATGATACATCACCTCCAATACTTAACAATGCTTCTAATGCCCCAGCCAATATCATAACAGTAATAACATTATTACTGATAAGTTTGTTTTTTGGATGCTGGTCAGGTTCAATAAAGTATTGTTCACTTAATCCAGATAAAACTCCATAAAGTTTAAGCTCTACAGTATCAAGATATGGATTTCTAAAGTTTGTATCCGGTGAATGAAATGTATTCATGAATGTTGGTATATCATTCTTGGTAACATTTACTCTATCATCATCATTATCAGTAACTACTATGTACGGATCATTTGCTTGGTTACCTGTATTTAAGTCACCACCACTTGCTGGGTTAAGTGGCACAATAGTATTAAATGGATAGTTAGGATAAAGACCTTTTCTATTTGCATTACCTGGTCCTTTAATATTATATGGACGCAGGTTGTTTAACATACCTTTTGCAATAACAGTCTTATTACCTTCTCTTGATCCTCTTAGTATTTCATAACCTACAATACCTTTAATATCATTTCCTTCATTATCTTTTGGACAAATAATATTATCAAACTCAACTCCTAATAATCTTATAGTAGTTTGTTTTGTTGCAGGATTTGTATAAAAGTGATTTGTTAGTTGACTATTACTAGTTATGTTATCTGGAAACTTGTGATGTCTTATTGGTTTACCACATAAGTCATAAATATCTGTAGTAACAGCTGTCCAACAAGGAGCTCCATTATTTGTAGAACTATTCCATACTTCAGGTTTGTTATCTGGGTAATACTCAGTAGATTCCCAATAACCCATTTGACCACGCGCAATAACCTTACCTCCATCTTCAAGTATTTCTGGTGGAGATACTACAGTTAGTGTAGCTGTGTTTTGTACTTCAAATACTCTTTCTGGTTCAGTAGGATCTGTAAACAATACATTACCGCCTGTAGCAACTGCTAGTTCATTTCCAACTGGTGGTCTTCCTGGAATATGATATGAAGATGATTTATCTCCTGTGTTGTATACCCAACGTATAAAGAATGAGTAGACCTCATCTCTTAAGTAACTTGGTTTATATCCACCGTTTACATAATAATCAGGATTGTATTCAACAGATACCCATTTAGCTTGTATAAGATTTGCTAGTGGCTGATAGTTAAAATCAAACTTACCTGTAGGACCTACTCTTAGTAGATAGTTATTTACCTCAACAATCTGATCAGACTTTTCATATACTGGAGTTTGTATTGGTAGTTGTTCTATAGGAACACTTATCAAAGACTCAGCAATATTATCTAAATAAATTTTTTGAGTATTAGTTGAATATACACCAATTCTTTTAGCTACAGTACCTTGATTTATTGTTTGTACAACAACAAGTATAAACTCATCAAAGCTTACATTATCTGCTTCAACAGTTATTTCTAGTGCACCTTGTAAATTACTTTCAAACCATATTGGTTGAACATTACTTGGAGAAAACCAGTCTGTTACTTTTTCTCCTTTAATACTATATGCTATTGTAGCAAAGTAAGATCCGTTTCTAAGACTTCCACCAGACTTACCTGGTGCAACATGTAAACATGGTGTCTTCATTAAACGTGCAAGTCTTATCTGATCACAATCTAAACTAGTTGTGTTCTCACATGTAATACATCCTTGAGGATGACCTGTAGCCCATACATCTGGTTCTGTTTGTGTATAACCTAGTGAATCAGTACACAATTGAATCCACGGAACTCCAGGCCATTGTATATTGCTTACACCATTAGAATAAGTATTATTACCTATCCATATATAATCATCTGATGGCCAAGTCTGAGGATCTCCAACATTAAGATATCTATCAGGATTTAAACCATCATTCCAATAACATGCCCAAGAACAATCTTCTTTTTCTCTTGAGGCACCATAGATTAGATTTAACTCATTAAAGTTTAAGCAAGGGTCTTGTACAATTGGTCTATACTTACATAAGTCTTCTTCAAATAATCCAATCTCAGAATTAATAGAATTAAGTTGAATATCATTATGTACTGCAGTAAAAATTAACCATTTATCTGAAAACAAATGAATAGCCCCTACAATAACCTTTCTACCACCTGTAAGTGTAGAGCCAGCAACAGCACATAAATAGTTTGCAGGTTCTCCTGACAATGTTCCTAAGTTACCTTCAATAGTATTATTAACTACATTTCGCGCATGCGTCCACATGCCTTCTGTCATGAAGGAGCTATCAGAGTCTTTATTAAGACCTTTAACAAAACTATTAGTTTCTGTTTTTCCTAAATCAATATTCTTAGCCATCTTAGATTACTCTTGTTCCTGTATAGTAATTAAAGTAAGTTGGATCAATAGGATATGACTTAAACATATCATAATATTTTCCATACTGTGCTCTGCGGTTAGCCCACCACAGTTTCTTCATCTCCTCAAAGTTTGGAGTATTGACTAAACCTAGAGCCTGGTTTCTTGCTGTGCGGTATCTTCCTTCTATAAGTTGTATTCTATTAGATACATCCTCACCATTCATATAAAGATTCTCAAGTATTCTTTGTTTAAGAGCATACTCATAGTACTCATTAAGAAGTGCGTGATCCGGTACAAGAATATTTCCTTCATCATCTTCTAACTCACCTTGATAATTTACATACACCTTACATGTGTTTAGAGTAGTAAATAAAAAACCATTCTTAATCCATCCTTGGTTAGGTGTATTAAAGTATAAGTTAGGACACTCGCATTCTATATTCTGACTTGGCTTCATTCTTAATGGAAGCAAAGTAGTGAACTGTCTTGTCTGTCCTGTAGGCATAATTTGTATTAACTCATACTTCTCTCCCTTACAGTTCATGAATACGCGCGGGCGTATACAAGTATCACCATAAGGGTTATTTGGATCATATGCATCAGGAATATAATTACCTGGTAATGTATTTAACTCACATCCAGCAGTATGATTACACGGATTAGCATTACATACTGAACAGTTAACTGTTGGAGGAGCACATTGATCTACAGTACTTGGTACTTCTCTATAAGGTACTTCTTGTATATTAGTTCCTCCAATATCATATCCTGTATGTACATTAAACTCTCCACAGATAAATGCAAAGTTCCATGTATAGAAGTCATCTGGTAATTTTACCTTACCATGTTCTACTTCTAACAATACTTCCTTCTGCTGGTTTATTCTTAAGCCTAAATCATAATTGCATCTTCTAGCTACTTTGATAAGTGTCTGAGGATCAATCATATTCTCAAGTGCATAAACTTGAAAGTCAACCATTACATCATCAAGAAGTTGATCTAAGGTTCTATATTTTAGAGTGTAATTAAAGTCCATTATCTAAGTGCATTTTGGCTATCATCAGCTCCATCTGTTGGAATCTTAATTGACGTAGCAAGTTCTTGAATTACATATTGCTCAATCTCAGAAAATAAATACTCTGGTAGAGTAAGGTTCTGATCTTGTTTTACTACACATTGATCTTCAGGATTACATTGGAAGTCACCAGTTGATCCTTCAAAGATTGCTTCTATTTTAATAGCATCCCATTCTACATTTGGTAAATAGAGATACCCATTGTGAAACCAGAAGTATGCTCTTTTATTATATTTGAATGTAGTTGTTTTTGTCATTGAGGCAAAAGTACCGGGCTCAGTACGGAATACTTTTATACTACCATCTATTGAAGATACTGTACGGAATACTGGACCAAAAGCTCCTGTAAATACATTAGGTAGTTTTTCCTTGGTTCTTTTGAAATAACATTCTGAGTATACTCCTGTACAATCTGCTTCTACCCTATCTACATCAATTAACTCAACATACTGTAGATATGTAAAGAGAGAACTAATCTTCATTAGTTTATTCTGATTGTCTTCTCTTTTAAGTAATGTCTTACCGTATTTTATAATAGCAAAGTAAATACTTCTGTCTGTAAGAAATGGATCTTCCTTTACAGCTTTAAGTGCAGTTCTTACTCTTGATATTGCTTCACCTATTGTTGTCATAAATCAAACTCATTATAGTCTTTTAAATTAGACTGTAGTTTTCTATCTCTTATACCTTGTAGAACTAGAGCAGTATAGGCCTTCTTCATTTTAGTTGTTGCATCTATACTAACATATATTGTCCAGTTCTCCGGATACGTTTTAGCTACAGTTCTTTTAAAGTTTCTACATGCTGTAAAACTCCAGCATTCTCTAAAAGTATATTTGTATTTACTTGCAGAGCATGTGTAAAATATCTTAGCAAGTTTACCATCTGTCTCCCAGTTTTTATTGTTTACAGTTACTCCATATTTTGAGGACTTACCATAATCAATGTTTCTTCCTTTTACAGATTGACAGCTTCCAATAAACAAGTGTCCTAATCCTTCTGGTAATTGAACACCATCTCTTGTTTCTATTACAGTTTCAGCAAGAACTTCATTAAACTTTTTGACAATCTTTTTGATATCACTTTCTGTTACATCTTTATACTTGCCAAACTTTTCTTTAAAAGCTTTAAAGAAATCCCTGTTTAAAACACTGTAAGCCTTCTGTCTAAATCTTGGAGCCTTTACATTTGGTAACTTAAACTCTTTACTCATACCATACTATTTAATATACAAAAAATTATGCACTTTAGCAAATATACATAAAATAGAAAACCCCGGGCTCATTTGCCCAGGGTCTCCACTTGTTAGCCACAGAAACCAACAAACTGCGACATATCTTTAAACAGGAGAAATACTAACAGCAGTGTAATATGCTGTAGCAATTTGTCCAACTGAATCAGTTACTTTTACTTTAAATAGGCAAGTAGCAATTTCTCCTGCAGTAAAACCATCATATACGTTTCCTGTAAGATTAAGATTAACTGAAGATCCATTAGTTGCTCCAGCAATAGAAAATCCTGCAAAAGCGTTTTGCTCAATTGTCCATTCATATGTAAATGGTGCAGTACCATTTGTAAGTGTAGTAGTTAGTGCTCTTCCTGCTTGCTCATCAAAACTAATATCAACAGCAAACGTTGGACAACATTGAGCTGGAGCAGGATTACAAAAATAATCCACTACTTGATTTAATGCATCTGCTACAGTATCATTAGTTGCTACTACAGTATCTTGATCACAAATAATTGGATCTCCTGTATAAACTATACACTGAGCATCAAATACTTCTGAGCATGGTTGAGGATCTGGACATCCTTCTGGTGTTGGACATGGTGCTGGAGTTGTAAGGAAACTATCCTTACATCCACAATTTATATTTGTATGATTACAAGCCATGATTAATATTTTATAATATATTGCATTACAATGTATGGTTGCATGTTGCCATGTGGTAAGCCTTGAAGTGTTGGTGAACCATCTCCAGTTGTTCCAGATAAAGTTCCTGATAAACTGTGAGTATGTGCTCCTGCATCTGCAATATAAGCACCATTACCACCTGCTCCAGTTTGAGGGGTAGTATCATAATCACTACCTGTATCAGAAGTTAATGTTATTGCTCCTGATCCTGCAGTGTTATTATTATCTGCCCAAATACCATGACGGTGTGTACCCGCTGATCCTGTTGTACCTGATAATGTACCGCCTGATAAATCATGTGTATGTGGTGGAAGTTGTGCATCACTTAATGTTTCAACTCTATTCCCACCTGTATTACTTACAACAGATAAGTTATAACCATCAGCATTAGTTCCTAGTCCAACAGGTATTCTATTTGCCATTACTGGTAATCTAAATGAGCCAGGGCCTAAACTACCGTATGTTGTTCCAATTGCTGCCCATAAGTCCGGATAGGCAGCTTGAGTTACATAATCCCCATCACATAGTAACCATCCAATTGGAGGAGTTGGATTAGGACTAGCCCATGGAACAACTACACCTGCTGGCATAAATGCAGCTGAGTTTACATCATATGTTGTTGTATTAGTTACAGCATCATATGATGATGTTACTGTTATACTTCCTGATCCTGTTACTACGGTTTGAGCATAGTTAAAATCATAGAAAAAACATATGCTTGTCCAAATATTACTAATTGCATCTGCTAGTGTTGCAGGCGGATTAATCCATCCTGGTTGAGAAACAATATCAGAATTAAAATATGTACTCCCTGTAAGTGTACAAGATGGATTTAGAACACTTGTTATGTCTCCAAGATTTCCTGATGACGCACACCAGACATCAAGAAATGCTTCAAACAATGTATCAAGTGCTACATCTTGACCAGCTAGATACGGGCTTATATCACATGGTAATGTAATATCAGGAAGCGTATAAGTTGGGATATCATCAATCTGTGTTTGTAAGCTTCCAAGAGTTGTATTAATTGTAGTTATAGAAGATTGAATAACTGCAATCTCAGATACAATACTACATACTCTATTTGCTATAGTCTGTACATAGTTTATAAGTGTATCTGTTCCTCCTCCTAAACAATCTGCTACTGCTACTATACAATCTGTAGGACATCCTGTTGATGGGGGATTAGTTGGGTCTACTGGTGCATTTTCTAATGCACAAACTTTATCAATTAACAATTGAATAAGTTGCTCAAAATCAGATGGAGCACAAGTGTTTAGATTTAAACATGCAAGATCATAGTTACTCACATTAAGAGTATCTAGAACAGCACATAGTTCAGTTGCTAACTTAGCAACCACATCTGATATTGTATCTCCTGTACATAATTTTATACAGTCAAGATTTGGTCCTGACCATATTACACAATTACTTGATGTAGGTGTGCAAGGAGAGTTATCTAAATTCAAAGGTCTCATATATATAATATACTAATTAATTATTACAATTACAACTTGAACATCCACATGATGTACATCCTACTGGAGTTGGTGGATTACAACAAGATGAAGTTGGTTGACACACATAGTCAGGATTAATTAAAGCATCAAGCATTAACATCTCATGTTTAATTTCCCATTTCATTAACTCTTCTACACAACAACTAGAAATACCATAGCGTCTTTCTAATACATCTTTGTACATCCACTCAGAGAAGTTACATTCTACATTCTCATAGTATGCTGGCGTACAAGCAGGAGTATTATATCCTGGTGTTACTTTTCTTTTTGGTTGTGGTGCTGGAGTAGGACATACTCCGTTTGTACAGTTACCATACTCAGTTGCTACAATACCTACTGGTAAATTCCAACTAATAAGACATGACTTTGGTAAAGTAGAATTTGCACCTACAGTATATTTAGTAACTACACCTTCATATGTTATTACATCAAAATTTTCTTCTTCACTTGTAGTATTTGTAAATGTTACACAAGTAGAAGGTATTGTATTTGCTAAACAAGTAGGGCAAGTTAAATACTCTGCTATTACTTGTACACTACCATCAAAGTCAACTATATCAGTTTCTTCTACTGACCAGCAAGTATCAGGGCATGTGCTTATTACTATTACTTCACCTACATTAGCTGATAAGTCAGTGTAGGTAACTATGTCTTCTAGTATTCCTGCACAGTCTATAAGTAAATATGGTTGAGCTTGACACTCTGTACAATCTACAAATGAATTAATTACTGTAACAGATATATCAGAAGGTATATCAGTATCTAATACTGTAACATAAAAACACTGATCTGCGTATTCATCTAGAGTTACTATCTGTCCAACGTAATCAGCCAAGTCAGTAGATGTGTATACTACTAAGTCTGGATTATTACAATCAGTAAGTTGATAGTTTGTTACAGGCAATGTTGCTTGACAATCAGGACAACTATTAAATGTCTGAACTATGTTTACAAAATATATTTCAGTGCATTCCTCTGGTTCTTCTGCAATCCAGCATGTATTTGGAAAACCAACTATTGTAACAATTGATCCAATAACAATATTATTAGTTACACAAAGTGTATTAGCTGGATTAGAACAATCTACTAGTTTAACTCCAGAAGATAAATCAGCTCTACATACGCTACAACTACTAGTAATTCCATAACCTTGTACATTCCAATCTACTATAGTATATGAAGGAGGTAATACAGCTACAGTAGATACACCTACAGTAAAACAGGTTTGTTGTAATGGGGCAGAGAATGCAATAACACCACCTCCTGCTATTACTTCATCATAGAATGCCTGGTCAAAGTTGGTTGTAAAATACGCACCATTTAAACCACAAGGAGTAAAAGTTAATATTGTATACTGTATTGCCATTATATTTGTTATTTACCTCTGTGTACTTTGTAATCTTTGCGTACTGGCTGGGCTTCTTTATTGGAAGTTTTCATTCCTTTAACTCCTGCTTCATACCTTGATATGCAATTATTACATACTGCAGCTCCATCTGAAGCTTTTCTTTTTTGACATCCACAAGAAAGTGATGCCTTACAATTTGAACATTGTGCCATATCTGTTGGTTTTAGATAGTTAACAAGTTTTACAATCAAATTTATTTAAAAGCTTAATAGCATAGTTATATAGTGTCATACCTTTCTGTGGTTCTTGACAAAACTCTACTTTAGCTTTTGCTGCATCTAAATACATTCTGATTATTCTTAATCTTTCTAATCTCTCTTGTACTTTAGCAGTAGGCTCACATGCAGCCAAATCTAAATTACACATAGCTTTATTCCATCTGACTAAAGCTTGAGTAATTCTCAAATGATTATACTCTACATAAACTAACTCATTTGGAGATACACTATACTTAATGATATAAATACCATCAGGTAAGTTTACATAAGTTTCTCCACAATTTACTGTTTGTAACTGTAGATCACATGCTGTAAGTATTTCAGTGAACTCAGCAGTTACATCTATTTGATTAGAATATGAGAAACCAGGTACTGTTACATTAAGTGTCTCACATGTAACAGGTACTATGTCAGCATAAATACTTGTATCATTAATTGATAGAATACAAGGATTCATTACTGTAGGTACCTCTAGACTTAATACATGATTTGCCATAAGTATAATAATTAAAAAGGGAGAGGAGTATGAAACTCTTCTCCCCTTTTTAGTTTGTTGTGATAATTAATTACGGTAGTGGAGCTGGTACCGGTGGTACAATCGGCTCACAATCAGTAACACATGACTCAACTTCAAGACCTGTACACTGAGAACAGTTCTCTAACCAAGTTTCTACAAATGTTTCAAATGCTACAATCTGACCATCAGTAATAACTTCAAGTAAGTATTGATCATTATCAAATGTTCCAGAAGGGTTGTTGAAACGTGGAACACTGTGTAACAAGTAGTAACGTGTGTAAAGTGCATTACGGTTAACTGAGTTCAAGATATCATACCCTTGAGTAATCTCACGGATACGGAAATCTGAATGGAAGAAGTTCTGACGGTAAGACTCAGAAAGAATCAAGTCACGTACAACTGATTCTCCAAGACCCATTGCTTGTCTTCCTAAACACTCATTAACAATACAAATTCCAGAGAATGCACAAGGATCACCATTCAAATCTACTTCAGATGCATAAAGACGCACTGGCTCTTTTTCATAGAAGTCAGAGATTTGGAATGTACAGTTACCAAACTTAGTATCAACATAAGCTCCGTAAAGGATCAAACCTGCACAGTCACCTTCTACAAATCCTGGAGATACATACTCATCCCAAGTATTAGCTGCTGGGTTACCAAATGTATCTAGAGTACCTGGAGCATAGTAGATTGTACCATCTGCTGCAGAAACTACTGGCAAGATAAATGGAGAGATAAGCGGAGAGTCAACAATCTGCTTAGCCCACTCAATCATTACTAATGTAGAATCTACTGGTGTTGGAGCAATAGCTCCAGCAGGACAACATCCTGTGTAAGCAGAAACTGTTAAGTATGCATTGTGGTTCAAGAAACGTAGAGCTGGAGAACCTTTAACATCTAAACGTAGGTAGTATGTTTCACCACACAAGAAATCTGGGCAGCAATTTGCTGTTCCTTCATCTTGAGTATAAGGTGTAGAACCAATGTTCAATACTGCTTGAGTAGGTTCACATGGATCAACACGGTAAAATTTGTTAACATACTTAGGATTGATTACTTTAGATTTATTAGATTCTAAGTAACCTCCGTGGAAAGGTCCAATTTTGTCATTAGCCAAAACTGATCCTGAAGCAAGGATAAGCGGGCAACAGTTTGTAAGTGCTGCATCAGTAGCTTGTACAATCCAAGTTTTTGGATCTACAAAACCAAACTGACCGGAAGCAAAAATGTTACCAGTTGTTCCAAGCTGTCCTTCATTCAATCCAGTGAAACCATCAGTTCCAAGGAAAGTCTTTTGAAAAGCGTGATTAAAATAAGCCATTTTTCTTTTTATTAGTTAATAAACATATACTATAATATAGTAAAATCTTTTTACTCTTCCAAATTATTTTAAGAAAAGTAATTTATATTTTGTTGAGTTAATTGAATCTTTTACAAGATCAAGGTTATTTACAATTTCAGAATAAGGTAACATACCTTGTAGTTTGTTAACCATCGCATAGATATCTCTTAGGTAACTTACACCATCTGCAACTGTATCTAATGTTCTAGGATTAACTTCTGTATATGCAAGTAGTTTTTCTGCTGCTCCTTGATATCCTTCTACTAGTGTATCAGCATGATCAGGTAATGCATCATACAATTCATTAAGAGCTTTATGCGCAGCATAAGATCCTGTACCTGTAACTTTTAAATGAAGTTTATGAAAACTTGTTCTAGCATTCATAAGTTCTGAAGCACATGCTGATACCATAGTATCTAATGAGCTACCACCAACACCGGCATTAGGAGTTGGTTGTGGTTTAGCAGGTTCTTCTTTTGGTTGATTTACAGTTACTTCTGGCCTACTTAGTTTTTTAACTGGCTCTGGGTTTCTTTTTAATAATCTATTGTTTTCCATTATTATTAATTGTTGCGTTCAGCTGTTTCTGTACCTCTTGAGAATTGATTTCCTGATTCAATATCTCCTGCTAGTATACTTACTGCTTCATCTATTATTACTTCTATTATATCATCTTTAAATTCACATTCTACATTTGTAGGTGATTGAACTCCGGTATATGGATCTACACAACCTTGTATCTGTATCTTTATTGGTTGTCTGTAATATGTTAATGCAGCTGAGTCAATTTGAAAGTCATTATTAGTATAAACATTGACAAAGTTATTCTTAAGAGTAGCAAAAGTCTCAGCCCATTCAAAACTAGGTTGTTTTGATTTATCTCTCAGAAGTACATTTACATTAGCTTCCTCTGCTAGATATACTGTCATACGTCTGTTATCACAGCATTCTTTTTTAGCATAAACATCTACACGCTTCCATTGTAAATAGTTTGCCGGAATAGCTCCAGTGTAAAATACTTGCTGGTCGCTTACACTTAGAGGTTGTGTATTAAGAAGAACTTGTAAATCATCTTTTCTCCTATTTGATTCTTCATCACCTTCTCTAACTGCGTTAATCCCGTGAAGCTGTCTTCTTGTCCATTCTACTTGAGCTTTATTAAATGCCTCAACTATCTGCCAACATTCAATGTTGTCATAGTCCTGGCTATCTAACTTATTCAGGCGTTGTTTAATCTTTATGGACAGTACACTGTTTAACATCTGTTATTTATTTTTTGGAGTTCTAGGAATCATTTTTCTAAATTGACTCATAGCTTTACCAGCATTCTTATAACCTTCTTCTTTAAGATTATTAAAATACTTTACTGCTCCTGGTTTTGAACTTTTCTTGCCTCCCATGATTACTGATATTTTGCTTTGTTAGCAGCAACCTTCTTTTTGTTTGCTTCCACCTTAGCCTTATTAGCAGCAACTTTTTGAGCATTAGAACTAGCATTACTAGCTTTAGATGCATTTACCTTAGCAGCATTGCTGTATACTTTAACAGCATTGTCTTGTACTTTAGCTCTGTTTTCAGCTACCTTTTCTTCATTTTTATAATTTTTGAAGGTATTAGCATTTACCTTAGCTGTATTAACTGCTACTTTATTAGCATTTACTTTTGCTTTATTAGCATCAGCAGCTTTCTTTTTAGCATATGCTGAAGCAGCAACCGCTGCTGCTCCTCCGCCTCCCGCAGTACCTGCAACTTTAGCTATTGTTTTAAGAGCTGAGCTTTTCTTTTTAGGTGCTTCAGATGCAGAAGTAGAAGTAGAAGTAGACTTAGATTTATACTTAGACTCTAAAGTTTTAAGTTGTTCTTTAGCTTGTTTAAGTTGTTCATCAACTTTTTTGTATTTATTGTCAGCTTTAATCCTTTCAAGTTTTCTAGCAGTTTTACGTACTTTACTAGCATGTTTTGCAACACCCTGAGCAGCATCCATTTCTGCACCATAACTATGGTAACTTCTACCTGAAGCACTTTTTACTTTAGGTGCACCCATTTGAGTACGGTTTGCAATGATTGCTTTACGACCTGCACTTTTAACTTTTCTAATTGCTTTAGCTGACTTAGTAAGACTAACTAATGCTTTTCCTATTATTCCCATGACTATTTATTTTTATTTTTATTTTTTACACTACCACCTTTCTTAAGACCAAACTCTTTAGCAATGGCACGTCTTTCTTGCCTTGCTTCTTTCTGACCCTGTCTATGCTCTTTACTTAAAGACTGCTTTGCTGTAGCTAAAACACTTTTAACTACAGCTTTGCGCATCTTTTTCTTTTCAGCTTTTGCTTTATCCTTTTCAGGATCTCTACCAATACCAGCCATTACTTAATTATTTTTTCTTAGTCATTCCTTTAACAATAACTTTATCTACAGCTTTGTCATATCTTTTTTGAAGACCTTTTCCTACTGTCTTTCCTGCTGTGGTTTTCTTTTCAATCTTAGTCCCAAGTCTAGTAAGTTTTCTACTAGTAACTGGTCCACCATCTTCTTTTTTAGATAGAGTTCTTTTAATTACTCTTCCAGGTTCTCTTTGACCTATAGCAGCATACCCTTGATCTCCTGCTGATCTAACTTTACCAGCTTTAGGAGAACGTTGTACTTTAACAGTAGCACCAAACTTAGCTTTAGGTTTTTTGATTACACCTTTTGCCATTAAGATATCTTTTGCAGTTACTTTACCATCTCCACTCATATCAGGAAAACTTTTCTTAATACCACCTTTTTTTGCTATACCGTACTGGCCAGCCTGACCCATGTTTTCTTGTGGCATACCATACATATATGTAGGTGCTTTTTTAATAGCAGAACCACCTAGGTTCATTTTCTTTGCTCCTCCTTTTGACATACTTTTGCCACATTGAGCACATCCTAATTTTTTCATGGCACCACCTTTTTTTTGATATGGTATAGGTGATGAAGTTCCATTGATTATGTCTCTTACCTTACTGACTTTTTCACTTACAGGTCCAGCAGTTCCCTTTATTGAATAAGGACCTTCATAATCAGGCCCAACAGGCCCAGTAGGTTTTGGTATAACTGTAGGTTTTGGTCTAGGGTCAGGCTTTTGACTATATGTTCTTTTTGTTTTTACCGTAATGGGAGTTTTATTCTTTCTCATCTTTTATATAATTAAATTAACAATTCCATTTTCTTAAAGAAAGAGCCTTTCTTGTTGGTCTTCCTTTTTCATCTTTCATAGGGCCTGGCATTCCAGACATCCTAGCACAGAAACTCTTACGTCTCTTAGCATCTTTACTTCCAGCTTTAAGCTTAGAAGGTTTAGTAGTAACAGCAGTCTGTAACTTACTACCTGGATTAGCTGCTCTATAGCTAGCTACTCCTTTAGCATTAAGTCCTCCTGTAGGATTCTTACCTTCCTTGCGCGTCCATGCAGGAGTAGAGCCACCAGATTTCATCTTTGGAGTCTTACCAGCTTTCTTCATTGAGATAGCTATTGCTGCTTGTTGTGCTCTACTTTTTGCCATTACCTTTTCCTTTATACTTGTAATCAGGATTATCCTTATGCCATTTCTTTGTTGCCGCTACTCCCTGCTTAACAGTTTTTGCTTTTGCTTTTGCAGTAAGATCTATTGTATCCCACTGACCTTTATCTTTGGTGGGGTGGTTGACCATTATATGACCAACCTTTCCTTCACCTTTTTTTATAGTCTTCTTATAGACTACATGTTTTTCACCACCGGCAGTAACTTTAACTTTCTTAGGTGCTGCCATGATTACTTCTTTTTAGCCATTGCCTTAAGAGTTTTAGCTAATGCTTTTCTCTTAGGTGTACAAGTTGGTTTAGTCATTGGAGTACAATATCCTTTATGTTTGGGATTGATTGCTTTTTGTATCCATTTTTTATCTCCTGTAGACCCACCTTTTTTTGCCATTACTGGTGTAGAAGAACTACCATCATTCATTCCTGAATCAGGAGCAAGAGTACCTCTATCCATAGACTGACCCATCTGTGCTTTTTTTACAGGACCACCAGATTTTAAATATGTCTGACTCTTTGGTATTTTTTTATAAAACTTAGCAAGTTCTATATCAGCTTTATTAATCCTAACCTTTGCTTTGTTCTCTGCTACCTTTTTTCTGTTAGCTTCAACTTTTTTAGCATTCTCAGCCACCTTCTTTTTATTGGCAGCTTCTTTCTTAGCTTTTTCTTTACCTTGCTTAATTATAGTAGAGGGTAAATGTCCTATTCCATGTGGCATGACTTATTACTTTTTATAACGTGCTGTGTTTGCAGCTACTTTCTTATTAGCTGCTACCTTAGCTGCATTTGCCGCAACCATTTTCTTATTAGCTGCTACCTTAGCTGCATTTGCCGCTACCTTTTCTTTATTAGTTGTAGCTTTAGCTTGTTGACCAGCTGCTTTTACTTTAGCCTTATTTGCAGTCACCTGCTCTTTACGTGCAGCAGATACCTTAGAAGCACTTTCCTTTTTTTCAATGCTTACATTGAGTTTATAAGGTGATGCTTTATAAGCTTCAATACCTTTATTTGCAGCATACGTAGTTGCAACACCTGCAACAAAACGGTTTCTACCAACTCTTCTTTTAAATTTCTTAGCTTCACTAGCAGCTTTTTCTAATTCATCCCCTTGTTGTTTAGGATTCATTTTTTGTGCAAGAACCCTTGGATTCTTTTTAAGCTTGCTACTTTTAATACCAGCTTTTACTGATTTACCAATAGCTGACCCAATCTCTTTTATTAAACTTGTCTTTGACATACCTATATATTTTATGCTTTAGTTACTTTTCTTCCCATACCTACTCTAGACTTCTCAGCTTTCTTTGCAGCAAGTTTAGAAGGAGTAAGTTGGTATTTTGTTTTTGGTGTCTTAGAAGAAACCTTTTTTGTAGGGCGGCAGTATTCATTTTTACCACCAGCCCCACAAGCTTTTCCAGACTTTGTATCTTGCCATTTCTCTGCTTGCCATCTTTTAAGATCACTTCCTGCTTTAGTCTTTCTAACTGTGCCTGAACCTTTACGGCATTTGGCAATAGCTTGAGAAGCTCTAGCTGAAGGAAACACAGCGTACTGCGCTTTTACTTTTGTATAGCATGCATCTTTAGGCATGATAATTAGTTATTAGGTTCAGCAGTCTTAGGAGCTGTATTTCCTCTTCCACCTGCCCAACCACCAGGGTTAGTTTGTACAGATACTTTGCCATTAAGTCCTGGCATAACACCTTTTGTACTTGGTACCTTCTGTACCGGTAGGTTGCCATTAAGACCAACCTTCACTCCACCTACTTTTCCTGTAGATTTTTTTGCTGTAGTTTTCATTATATACAAATTAAGAATTCCATAACCTTTCAACATTGTTATTAAGATCCTTCAGAACATCCTCATTTAGAGGGTTTTTCAAGAACTCAACAACGTCAGATGGGTTTCTTCCAAGCATAGTGTTTGACTTAGCATGGTAGATATATCCATCTGCCTTACTTATAATATACTTAAAAAATACGGAATCTTTAACAATTGCTTTAATTTTTAATGTTTCCATGTCTAAAGCTGCTGCATCAAGGAAGCCTTGAGCTGCTCTTTCTTTGTTACCTTCCGTACCTTCACCATTGATGTGTCTATCCATATTGTCATAGATTACATCATTAGGGGTATGTTTCTTATACTGTACACTTGCTGTATCCACTGCCTTAGCAATGTAGAACAACTTAGTGCTGTTTTTATCAAATAATTTCTGCAACTCAGCAAGAGCTTTGTTACGGATTTTCTTGTACTCAGTTCTAGCACCAGCAGTTTCTTGTTGTTTATCCAAGTAAAACTTAGGTGGTACTGCTTTTGATCTAGCCTCATCATAGCTACGTGCTATAATAGAAAAACCTCCTGCTTCAATAGCATAAAGTTTAATTCTATCAAATGGATCTTTAGGATCTAAAAATACTGGCTCATTACCACAAGATAATGATATCTTATTCCAGAAGTCTGAGTTATCAGGACGTAGTAGTTTAACTTCATTCCAGAATGTAGCGCTTTCAATATCAAGAACATTTGCTGCTAGTTCTTTTTCTATTTCAGCTACAGCAGTTCTAATTTCTTTAATCTTAGCTGCTCTGTCTTCAGGTTGCATAAGTTTGATGTCTGGAGCAAATTCATTTAGTCCTGTTAAGTATTGAACTACTCCATTTTTTTCTAGACAAGCCAGTTGCTCAGTGTGAGTCACACCGTCAAATAAAGATAGACCATAATCTTCTAGTCCCATGTTTGATACTGAATTGTCAAAATATGGTTTGACTGCAATTGGGGTTACCTTAGCTACCCGCGTCTCTACCATTGTAAAAGTTACATTTTCCATTTTTTTGTTGGTTTTTAATTGTTGGTTAAATATAGTAAAAAAGGGAGGAGCGTTAACCCCTCCCTGTTTTTTACCGGTTGTTTATATTAGAATGATCCACCAGTGATTGGGTTTCTCATAACAATTTTCAACACTTTAGTTGGGTCTTTAACCCAGATAGCTGGCATTGTTTGAGACATCATTACACGGTAACCATTGAATTGTCCTGAAGACTGGAAGCCTTGAGTACGGCCCATATAGTCCATAGTACCATTCTGATACCACCACTTCAATTGGTTGTCCCAAGACAACTTCAATAAGTAGATGTTATCATTTGTATTATCAGTGATATCAAAGATAATGAATGAGTAAGAAGACAATGGGAAACCATCAATGATTGGGTTCTCAATATCATTTGTATGAACGTTGTCAAATGCTGGGTTCAACACAAACTTAACGTTAGCCAAGAATGGGATAACATAAGAAGTGTAAGCAAATCCAAAGTTCAAGTCCAT
>Ga0315900_10000168_pt1 | contig 116363 bp, 95 predicted proteins | sample LakEriMetagenome_FD_203521 | JGI IMG/M metagenome (GOLD analysis project Ga0315900, IMG submission 203521) | Freshwater fungal communities from buoy surface, Lake Erie, Ohio, United States - Buoy 12 MA114 | ecosystem: Environmental > Aquatic > Freshwater > Lake > Lake biofilm | place: USA... | reverse complement strand
CCCGGAATGACAGCATCGCTAACAACGCTTCCCGTCATAGGAGTTCCAGTGAAATCCTCAAATTCTATCGATGGTTGGGATTCTATTTTGAGCATTTTACAAATGCCAAATGGTATACCAGTGGCAACTGTAGCCTTGAATGGTGCTAAAAATGCTGGAATTTTAGCTGCTCGAATCGTTGGTGCATATAGTCCTGAAGTTCGTGGGAAACTCGCTCGGTATGCAGATGAAATGAAACAAGTGGTACTTGACAGTGCAAAAAACGTCTAATTAAGGATAAAGCAAATATTTTTTACGCGTTTCCATGAAACTACTGATTCCTGGTTTCCAGGTTTCCTTAATTTCTTGCGCACTCCATCCTTTATACAACTGCTCCTTAAGCGTAGCCGTGCCTGCAAGTCGATTGAAAAACAAATTTTGATCGATAAATACAGCGGAGTCCCCCAATAAATCGCGCGCTTGTATCAGGTAGTTTAGGTTCAGTTCGTAGGTTCTTTTGACTTGTGATTTCGATAAGTCGAATCCATGACAAAGTTTGTATTTGTGCATTGGATTTTTCGCCCCAACTTTAGGTTCAGGAGTAAAAGTATGATCGAGTGTTGGAAATCGTGGGTGCCCAAAATACTCGAATGGGCGATCAGTTCCTCTGCCTACACTAACAGTTGTAGCTTCGAAAAAACAAAGACTTGGATACAAAGCAATGGACACATCCGATTTTAAGTTAGGTGACGGAGCAATTGGCAAAGAATAACGCATTTTGTGCGTGTAATATTTGCAGGGAATCACGAGTAGGTCACACGCTTCTTTGTTTTCTAACCATCCTTCTCCGTTGATCATTTTTGCATATTCCCCAATCGTCATTCCATAAACGATAGGTACAGGGTGCATGCCTACAAAAGACTTGTACCTTGTCTCAAGTACCGGGCCATCTACATAATGTGCATTAGGGTTTGGGCGGTCTAAAACAATCAGTTTCTTTTTATTTTCAGCACATGCCTCCATAACATAGTGAAGGGTAGAAATGAAGGTATAGAAACGGATCCCGACATCCTGAATGTCAAAGATCACGATATCCACATCAGCGAGTTGTAAAGCAGACGGTTTTTTGTTGTTACCATACAACGAAACTATGGGTATCCCAGTTTTTTCATCTACTGAACTGTTCACACGCTCACCCGCATCGGCGTCACCCCTGAAGCCATGTTCTGGACTAAAAACTTTAACAACTTGAAACTTCATTGAAAGAAGTGTATCAACCAAATGTGAATTCTTTACAACGGATGTTTGGTTAGCAACAATGGCAATTCGTTTTCCGTTAAGAGAATCAAGGTAAAGCGGAAAACGTTCAATACCTGCTTGTATCGGTTTCACTTGGGGCTTTGTCTGTTCAATGTGTTGATTTTTTTCAATAGAATCACGAACGGCTTGTACGTCGCCAACAATAGTTTTGCTGTTTTTATCGTAATTTCCGCAGCTGCTGAGCAAAAATGAGAAAAATACGAAATGACAAAGAACCTTTACGTACCTTTGAGTAGAAAAATGGAATACAGTGTCTTTTGAATTTTTCATATCGCGTCGACTTACGAAAAATAATACGCAAGGTAAAAAAGTTTCTAGACCTATCGTACGTATATCCATAGTAAGTATTTCACTAGCTATTGTTGTTAACTTAATCTCAGTAGCAATCGTTACAGGTTTTCAAAACGAAGTTCGAGAAAAAGCGATGGGTTTCACCGCTCCACTTTTCGTATCAAAAATTAATCCAGACCAAGCAGAACAGAAGATTCGCATTTTTGAATCTGAACCAATTCGGTATTCGAGTGCAATGCAAACGGCCTTGAAAAGTGAGGAAGGAGTAAATGGAGTATCCCCCGTATTATACCGACCAACAATTTTACAATCGAAAAAATTCGAAGACAAAGTGGTGTTGGCGACAGGAAAAGACACGACCATAGTAAGACAAGATATAGCGGGAGTTCTCATGAAAGGGGTTGACGAAACCTACAACTGGGCTTTCATTCAAACGCATTTGGTTCAGGGTAAAATTCCTTCAATCGCTGATAGAAATGCGTTAGTGCTCTCTCAACATGTGGCGAATAATCTAAACTACAAATTGGGAGACACAGTTCTGGCTTCTTTTTTCACTACCAATCGTGCAGTTAAAAGAGATTTTGTAGTAGTGGGGATTTTCGATACAGGTTTTGGAGATTATGACCAGCAGTTGGTATTTACAACACTCGGTTACTTACAAGAAGTTAGTGGTTTAGAATTTCGTGTTCGTGCGGAAATATACCCAACCTTAACGCGAAATGGCTCACTACAAATAGAGGCGGTAGCAAACCGTGATGATCAGGGTGTGCAGTTTTATTGGAATGGGCAATTCGCGGGAAATAAGGTGGAATGGGAAATTGGTGGACCGAAGGAAGTGGAACTAATTGCACTGACGAAAAATGAACAGGGAGATCTTGAAACAGATACCTTAATGCTTACCTTCGACTGGGCTAATGATGTAAAGCGTGTTGCAGATTTAGCTGTGGAAGGGGAATTACCTATTTCCTATGCTGCTAGTCAGTTTTCTATTGGACCCAATCAATCTTCTCAATTGAATGTGCGGACTGAAAATCCTTCTTATCGAGAAGGGTCTTTTATTTCCGGTTATGAATTAGCACTTATTGAAATTAATTCGCTAGAGGAAATCGCCAATACCATCGGCGAGAGGCTTAAAATGAAACCGGATAAATTTGGTAATATTATGCAGGTAACCTCTGTGAAGGAAGCAGAAAGCGATCTCTTTGCTTGGTTAGATTTTTTAGATGTGAATGTCTACATAATCATAACTTTAATGTTACTCATTGGTGTCATCAATGTTGGCTCGGCAATTTTGGTGATTATTGTGGTGCGAACGAATTTTGTTGGTATCATGAAGGCTATGGGTGCAAGTGATTGGTCGATAAGAAAAGTATTCATTTATGAAACAGGGTTTTTAATTGCACGTGGATTGCTTTTTGGCAACATCATAGGAATAGCATTGTGCTTTTTTCAACTGAAATGGAAAGTGTTTACTTTGGATCCAGCAGTATATTATTTGGATGCAGTCCCTATTCATTTTTCTTGGATCAATTTATTAATGATCAATGGCTTGACCTTGTTGGTTTGTTTGTTAGCACTTGTGTTGCCAAGTATCGTCGTTACCCGAATTTCTCCAGTTAAATCGATTCGTTTCAATTGATATGCCTGTATTTACTGTTGCTGAACGCGTCACGATTTTATATGAAACAGGAATTTATGAAGTTCTTGCGCTTGGTAGTGAATACCTTTTGTTGAAGGATGAGTTTGGTTTTGAACGAAAAGTAGCGATTTCCTTGATTTGTAAAACAAAGCAAATAGAAGTGAAAAAGTTAGTTCAAAAGGATTTGGAAACTACTAGTATGAAAGTATCTTATCTTCAGGAGATGCCTCACCTAGATTTACACAGCGAGGCGTTGGAGGAAAGGGGAGTAGTAGTTAAGTCTGATGAGGTTGTTTTACTCGTTCAATTGAGGGAGTTTAAAAATTTCTGCAATCAGATGATTGATCAGCGTCAACTGCGTTTTCGTATTATTCACGGAATTGGAAACGGAGTGCTCCGTAATGAAATCCGTGCACTTTTAGCCAATCGCAAAGGATTTACCCTACATGACGATCAAGTGAGTTTTGGAAGGGTGGGCGCGTCATTGGTAGAACTACGCTTAAGCGAAGCAAAAAAATTCTAATTACTTAACGGAGTGACGTAAAATTGGAGTCGACTTTTTTGTGTTCGTTAGTTGAATAAAATAAATTCCAGGCATTAATAGTTTATTTACCATAAACACATTAATACCTTCTTTCATTTCCACAGTCTGTTGTCTTACGATTTTACCAGAAGCATCTGAGATAGTCAATAGTGCCTCACCTACAAGATCTTCGTAGTTACAAACTACTTGGAATCCCTCCTCACTCGGATTTGGATAGCTCATCCATGTTTTTGGCGCACCAGAAGAACAGTTTGCCATAATCGGGGTATATGCTTTCTCTGTTCCGTCAAAATCTACTTGTATCAATCGGTAGTACGTTAGGCCTGAAATTGCATTCCTATCAAAATACCCATAATTCAATAAGGAATTACTTGTTCCTGCGGCACTTACTTCACCAATATTATCCCAAGCGTAGCCATCTGTAGATTTTTCAACAATAAAGTGCGAGGAATTAAATTCAGATGCCGTTTGCCAAGATAATTGAACACCTTCCTCTTCGCAGTTAGCTGTAAAACTTACCAATTCCACTGGTAGCGGGGAACCATTTCCTTGACCGAAACCTGCAAAATCAGAGAAACCTGTTACACCCGACCAAACGATTTCGTTGGAAGTAGTATTCAATGATGAAGTACCAATTGTTGTTCCTGGGAAACAAACTGAACATTGATTCGACGATAGCCATCCTGTTGAACTGCTGTATTTTGCCGGACGTAAATCCATTTCCGTTTCACCACCTGCATTGATGATCGAATTGTCATCGTATTTTAAGGTCACTGAATAGGTTGGGCTGGTCATGTTCGATGAATTCATTTCCCAATAATAGTTGGTTCTAGCGTAGTTCGTAGCTGAAGGGTCCGCATCTGGATGTAAGCCAGAAACAACGCGTGACGTTAAAGAGGAGTTAGCGCCGACACCTCCCGTAAACGTTATTTTTATTGGTGTGTAGTACGTTTGCCCAATCGGGAATAAATACTCTACTCCGGTGGATGCAGTTTTACGGATAAATTTACCTGTTGACGTTGTTTTGATGTAGGCACCTCCTCCAATAGTTCCTAAAGATCCATTTAAGGTTAAATTATTCGTTCCCAAGGAAACAACACCTTTAACTAACTCCAATTGACCATTCACAATAAGATTTCCATTCACTTGAATATCGCCTGCACCTACGCGGTTAAAACGTAAATTGTCGGTAGTTCCTATGTCAATGGACGTTCCTTCAAAAATGATTTTTCCACTTTGCGTTGCTCCGAGTGAAATAGCCGAACCAGAAGTTTTGGAGATACTTCCTTGTACCGTTACTTCCCAGCTGTCACTAATTACGAAATTTGAAGATACCAAATTTAGGTTATTGCTAATGGTAAAGGTATTATCAGAAACTACATTGGCAGTACCGGCTACTTCTAGGTTGTACACGTTACCGCTAAAAATTCCGGAAGGAATCGTAACGATTTGGTTATTTGTAAATTTCAACTTGCTGTTGTTTGCGCTCGCGTCCATGTTACCGTTAAAGAATTGAAAATCATTACCCGAGTAGGTTAATGTATTTCCATTAAGTCGAATGGTACCGTCATTTAGTTGTAGGGACCCGGAAACATTCATGTTCCCGCCGAGCGTTTTCAATCCGGCTGCTCCTGAAGATAAGCTGTAGTAAGATAAGGCAGGGATGGTTTGAGCTCCACCGTTGAAATTGACCATTCCCGTTCCTGCATTAAAAGTACCTTGGTTGGTAAAGTTTCCGGAAATGTTTAATGTTCGGTTACCCAAGCCTAGTGAAGCACCAACTCCAATAAATACATCGGAAGCAGATACATTAGCCTCTAACGCAACCGAACTAGCATTAAAAATACATGCAGGGCTTACACTATTTTGAACCACGTATATTCTGTGGGAATTAGTTGAGTTCGGGACGGTGGCTACTGAATTTAAAATAGTTCCGTTGAATTGTCTCCAGTTGTTTGTTTGCGCCCATGATGCATTGGTGGAGCCGGTCCAGACATAATCATTCGTTTGTAATGAACCTCCAATGGCGCTGTTAATCGCTGGTACCGGATTGGAGACGTTAATCGAGCCTGTAGCGTTAATGTTTCCGCAGCCCCCTGTTAAAGGAATAGTGTAGTTGAATGCGCCGCTGTTAGTGGGAGTTCCTTGAATAGTAATGCTATTAGCTGACCATGAAGCCGTTACGCCTGCCGGTAAATTACTTGCGGTAGAAATACCCGTAGCTCCTGTAGTGGCGATAGTTACAGCCGTCATGCCATTGTTTTGGCAGATAGATGGTGTTGCAGAAGGTGATCCTGCAGTATTGTTCGGGTTAATGGTCAATACCATGCCGTCGGCATGTGAACAACCATTCGAGGTGGCGGTTAAGGTATAAGTCGTACTTGCTGTGGGATTTGCTGTGGTGGAAATACTTGTGGAGGAACTGAGATTGGTGGTTGGCGACCATGCGTAGGTCATGGCGGCAGAATAGGTTCCGGTTATGCGAATATCGTCTATTCCCCAATAATTGATGTTTCCTTCTGTACCTACAAAACGAAAACGCACGTAAAAATTCTTGTTATTAAGTGCCGCTAGGTCAATATTTACCGTAGTTGCTGCCACATCTGCGCTCACAGTAGAGGCCCATCGTTGCGTCCAGCTTACATTATCTTCAGATGTTTCAAAGCGAACGGAAAAGTTATTGGCGTAATGATCAACGTAATGACGAAACGAAACATTAAGTGCATTAAAATTGGTAGCGTTCACTACCGGAGAAATGGCACTTGCATCATTTGCTGAGGTACCTTGATAAGCATAACCAAATTCTGGGGTTGCTCCCCCTGCTGAAGTTGAGTACCAAGTTCCCCAATTATTAGCTGCGTTGGTTGTCCATCCCGTTACGTCTGATCCATCAAATTGAGCAACCAATTGAGCCGTACTTGGAACCGTTGCGCTGGACGTAATGTTCTTTGAAAGTCCGGTGCAAATAGCATCATCTGCTCCAGCATTAGCTGTTGGAACAGGTTTCATACCTATATTTAATGTTGCTGCTTGGCTAGTTCCACATGTGTTGGTTGCTGTAACTGAAATTACGCCACCTGTACTTCCTGCGGTAACTGTAATAGAGTTGGTATTGCCTCCTGCTGTTTTTGTCCATCCTGAAGGTAGGGTCCAATTGTAGGTTATGCCTGACACATTCTCAACACTGTACGTTAGGCCAGTAGCAGAAGGGCAAACGGAAAATTGACCGGTTATTTTTGAAGGAAGGGCAGGTGTGGTGACGCGATAGGAAATAAATGTGTTAGCATTGAGATTGTTACAATAATCGTAACAAGTTGACCATCCTAAAAATCCACAAGAGTATGATGTAACCCTGGTCAATAGGATAGAGTAATTACCTGTAGTAGAACAGGTCCATGTTATTTTAGATTGTAAATTACAATTATCATCATTTTGAGCTAGAACTGATCCTCCTGTAGCAGTAGAATATAACCTTAAATAAGTATCACTGGTTGAATTGTAACAGGTTTGAAATTCATAAGTGCAACCTGCGTATGCAGTAAAATTGAACGCTCTTTTCCCAGAGTTATAGGTGTTTGTGTTTTTCCAGAAGGGCTCTACGGTAATAGCGTCATTCGAAGTCGCAGTATTACAATATTGACCAAAAAAAATAGAAAATTGAAAAATTGCCGCAAAAGCGAAAAATAGATTTTTACTCATAGTCTTATTATGTTAGCAACGAAAACGCCAACCGGACTACTGTAAAGTCAATCGATTAAATGGAAAGACTTTAGAGAAATTACGACGTACGCTTTCGCGTTGCGAATATAACTCCATTTATTCAAAATTAATGCATAATTTTTTAGTTTTTTATCAACTAACTCGTTAATTATCAACAAAGTGTAAAAAATACACTTAGCACAAATCGCGTCTTATTCCACTCCTTTCTCAACTTTCGAAGCTTCAGCGAAGTAAGTCAACCCCTCAATCTCAAAAGCGAAGCTTATCCGCCACCGCCGATGGCAGCCACGCACTTGTCTGCCGATTAGGCAGAGTGAATCCCGAATCCACCAATCTCATTTCTATTTTTCCAATCTTGCCATTTAAAAAAATATCAACTATCTTTACTTAAGTTTTTCGAATACAAAACGCACATAAAATGCCTCAAATAACCAACATATCACAACTAGACCTTAACAAGCGATACACCTACGCCGATTACCTTACATGGGCTTTCGACGAGCGCCTTGAACTTATCAAGGGTTGGATTTACAAAATGAGTCCTGCACCTAAACGAAAACATCAAAAAGTTTCTTTTAAACTTTTAATGTCATTTGGAAATTACTTTAATTCCAATTGTTGTGAAGTCTACGAAGCCCCTTTCGACGTTCGTCTCAAAAAGAATAAAGGAAGCGATAGTGAAGTGGATACAGTTGTCCAGCCTGACATTTCTGTTTTTTGTGATTTAAGTAAGCTCGACGACCGCGGGGCAATTGATGCACCCGATTTAGTTGTTGAAATTACCTCCGACAGTACCATGAAAAAAGATTACAATGAAAAATTCAATATCTATGAAGAAAATGGCGTTCAGGAATATTGGATCGTAAATCCTGACTCACATTCAATGGAAATATTCGCTCGAAAAGAGGACAAGTTTGAATCCATAGGCGTATTCAATATTCACGATGGCGCGACAGAAGTAACTTCAATTATGTTCCCTGATTTAACTGTCAATTTAATCGAAATCTTCAAAGATTAAGTATCCCTTCTCCCCTCTGAATTTTTATCCGCCGTGGCGGACTAAATTAAACTTTCGAAGCTTCAGCGAAGAAAGTCAACCCTTAATCCAGGCCCTTCTAACTGCTTAATTCTAAATTCTTAATTCTTCACTCTCCACTTTCAATTCTACACATACATGACGCTCCTTATCAGTCGGTCAGTATCTTCGACATGACGTTCGTTCCGAAGTCAGTCCACCCCGGCGGATAAATGCTTTCAGTTCTAAATTCTAAATTCTAATCCCGATAGCTATCGGGACTAAATTCCCCTCCAAAATAAGAATCAATCCAAAAATAAAACGTATTATATTAGGGTTCATCCAAAATAAATACGATATTTGACAAAAAAACACCCTATGATTCTTCGAACAATTCAGCGTAGTATAGAAGAAAAATTATTCAAAGGAAAGGTAATTATCCTACTCGGGCCACGACAAGTTGGCAAAACCACACTACTCAAAGAAATCGTAAAAAATAGGACAGATGCTTTATGGTTAAATGCTGATGAACCGGATATTCAGGCGCTTTTTGAGAACGCTACTTCAACGCGATTAAAAAACTATTTTGGACTAAATAAAATCATCGTTATTGACGAAGCACAAACGATCAAGGATATCGGAATTAAACTCAAAATCATCTATGATTCCATTCCGGAAATTCAAGTAATCGCAACCGGATCCTCGGTTTTTGAAATTAAAAATAAGACCAACGAACCGCTTACCGGAAGAAAATGGCAGTTTCAACTTTTTCCATTCTCTTTTTCTGAACTTGTTGATTATCATGGTGTAATAGAGGAAAAACGAATGATTCCCGTGCGCTTGCTTTATGGTTCTTATCCTGAAATTGTGCTTAACCAAGGACAAGAAAAAGATCGCTTGAAATTACTCGTTGAAAGTTATTTATACAAAGATATTTTGATGTACGAAGGACTTAAAATGCCTGATAAACTCGTTCATTTATTGAAGCTATTAGCTTTTCGTATTGGTACAGAGATTAATTACAATAATTTGTCTAAGGAACTAAAAATCGATAACTCCACTGTTGAAAAATACATCCAATTGTTGGAGGATAGCTTTGTTATTTTTAGGTTAAACGCACTAAGCCGAAATCACGGTAAGGAACTAAAAAAAGGTCGTAAAATCTATTTTTTTGACAATGGTGTGGTAAATGCTCTTTTAGGAAATTTCAATCTTCCTGAAAACAGAGCGGATATTGGCGCCTTGTGGGAAAATTACGTAGTTAGTGAGCTTTACAAAAAATACCGCTACGAAAATCGCTGGGCAGCTTTCTATTTTTGGAGAACCCAAGACCAACAAGAAATCGATGTCGTGATTGAAGAAAATCAAACATTTCATGCCTTCGAAATCAAGTGGAATAAATACGCCAAAGCCCGATTAAGCAAAACGTTTTCAAGAAATTACGAGCCTCATACTTTTCACATCATTTCTCCTGAATCGATTGATGAATTTTTATCCAATTAACTTATAACCCTCAATCTTAACCCTCAACCCTCAATCTTAACCCTCAACTTTCAACGCTAAATTCTGATCCCTCAACTCTCAACCCTTTAACCTCAACTCTCCCTTCTAAATTCTACCTTCTACCTTCTACCTTCTACCTTCTACCTTCTACCTTCTAATTTCTCCCTTCTTAAGCCTTAATCTAAGACCTCAACCTTCTACCTTCTAAATTCTAAATTTTCCATACCGAGCCTGTCGAGGTGCAGCCCTCCGTACTTTTACTTAGCCGAAAAATCAATTCTACGTAGTATCTTCTGCACAAATGCCTTTATTTTTTGTTAAAGAAAATGAAACATATGGAAACAAGAAAAATTTAGATCTTATGTTTGCCTCATAACATTAAACGCGTCGTTTTTTTCATCACACCAACGACGCTTGAATTTACGCAAACCAGAACAATTGTGCTTGTAAAGACAAGTTGATAAATTGTTGGTAATTAGTTAAGGTATAAATAACAATAAGTTGTAAATTCGCTTCGCTAAGACTAAAAAAAATCTTTCATTGAACATATGTGAATATTCGAGCAAAGGCAATGAATATTCATCTTGACCATACTTTTATACGTCACACATGGTTATGTAAGTCTTTTTTATTAAGTTAGCGTTTCATAAACTCAGAAAATTATGAAAAGATTAGATTCAAAAAATTACCCAAGTTCTAACAGTCGGAAAGAGACTGTAAAAAAATATCTGGGTAATTTCTATCCCAGTAGTCCTTTTGATAATAGTCTCGATCCAATTACTACATACATTTCTAGCCCCATGATAAATTTCTACTCTCTCATCCTTCGAAGTTGCGGAAAAGGATCAACCCGAAGCTTCAGCGGAGAAGGATCAACTCAACCCTTAATCCCGATCGCTATCGGGACAATCCTCAATCCCGATAGCTATCGGGACAACCCTCAAAAAAAGCTCTTCGCTTTGCTCTTCGCTTTCTTCGCAACGGTTGGGGGTGTTTTGGGGCAGACAACAACTTTTAATTATACCACAACAGGCGCTTATCAAACATATGCAAACCCATCTGGAGTTACACAAGTAACTATTGAGGCATATGGTGGTGGTGGTGGTGGTGGTGGACAAGGTCAAAATTCTGACGGTGGTGCAGGTGGTGGTGGTGGTGCTTACACAAGATATATTCAAGCTGTTACAGCTTCTACTAATTACTATGTTGTTGTTGGTAATGGAGGATCAGGAGGTGCAAGTACAGGAGCCACAGGTAATACGGGTGGAGATTCTTGGTTCGGCACTACAAATAGCACACCATATGCATCTTCTTTAGTTGGTGCAAAAGGTGGAGTTGGTGGAGCTAACTCAACTGGAACACCCCCTAACGGTCCTGCTGGTGGCGCAGCATCTTCTGGATATCCGGCCTCAGGCGCGACAAGAATGAATGGTGGAGGTGGTGGAAAAGGAAGAGATAATGCCACTGGTATAGGTGGTCCAGGTGGGTCATCAGGTGGATTTTCTGCGGATGGATGGTCTGCTGGTGTTTCAACTACCTGGTCGACGGCTACAGCATCCGCAGGCCCAACTGGATCTGGTATAGGAGGTAATGGTGGAGCATCAGGAACATCAGGTTCTGTTGGAACTATTCCTGGTGGTGGTGGTGGTGGTTCAGGCGAAAATGCTGCGGGTGGTAATGGTGCAAATGGCAGAGTCTATGTTACTGTAACTTCATTCACATCATCCAATGTAACAACGTCTTGTGAGGGGGCTTCAACTACCTTAACTATTACTGGAAATGGTTTTCAATCAGCAAGTGGATACGTCATTGTAACGGATGTGAAATTTGGATCTACTTCTGCAACACCAACTGTTACAAGTGCCACCTCGTTAACCGTAACCGTTCCTGCTTCTTTAGCGGCAGGAAATTATACTATTACACTCCTGAATGGTTCTACAACCATGGCAACAAGTTCTGCTAACTATTTTACGATAAATCCTCTACCAACATCTGTTACTGTATCAGGCGCTGGTACATTTTGTGGAAGTACAACGATTACGGCATCAAACGGTGGCAGTGGTACTATTTATTTTCAAGGAATAACTAGTGACGGAACATCAACCTCTACAGCAAGTTCAAGTCAATCTATTTCAGCTAGTGGAACATACTACTTCAGAGCTCAATCTGCCGCTGGTTGTTGGGGTACTGCAGGTAGCGCAACTGTAACAGTTAATACCTCCCCTTCCATCACAGGCCAACCAGCTGACCAATCAGTAACTACAGCTCAAACAGCGACGTTCACGGTTACTGCAACGGGAACAGCAACCTTATCGTACCAATGGCAAGAGTACAATGGAACAAGTTGGTCAAATCTAACGAATACTGGAATTTATACGGGTACATCAACTGCTACTTTGACAATAACTAGTCCATCTACCTCTTTAAATGGATACAAATACCGTTGTACAGTTTCTAACTCGTGTACACCGTCAGCTACAAGTGATGGTAATGCGACATTATTTATTTATGATGTAAATAATATTCCCGCAACAGGAACAAGTTCAATAACAACATGTCAAAGTTACTTGTATGACTCTGGAGGTTCAGGAGGTAATTATGCACTTAACTCATCAGGTTCTATTACAATAAACCCTTCTTCTGTGGGTAATGTTGTTTCCGTTTCAGGAACAGTAACTGTTGAGGCAGGATATGATTATTTAACTATCTATGATGGATCTTCGACTTCAGGAACAGTTTTGTGGGGTGGCGCCCCGCATGGGACTGGAACGGCATGTACCGCATTTAATGTTCCAGTAACTACCTCTACAACTGGACCACTTACTATTAAATTTACGTCAGACGCATCTACAGTATGTACAGGTGTTAATTTAACTGTTACATGTGTAACCTTACCAGCTTGTTCTGGAACGCCTTCGCTCGGAGATATTCAAATGTCATCAACATATTCTTGCTCAAGTCTTTCGGTTTCAAGTACTCTTAGTTACACTCAAACACTATCTGGTTTAACTTATCAATGGCAAGAATCGACTGATAATTCAACTTTTACGGATATTAGCGGACAAACAGATCCTTTATCATGTGTCATTACTTTAACTTCTGCAGATAAGTATTACCGAATTAAGGCAACTTGCTCAAATGGTGGAGGAGTTGGCTATTCGAATTCTCAAATCATTTATTATGATTGTTCAAGTTATTGTACAGTTAGTGGATCTGCGTCGGCATACGGACATTTAGCTTCAGTTAATTTAACAGGTATAACGGCATCAAATATTAGTCGATCTAGTACCTTTAATGGGTATGTTAAATCTACACAAAATGCAACATTATTAGCGGGATCCACTTATACAATTTCTGGAACAATTAATAATTCATCTACCACAGGAAGATATTTATATGGTTGGATTGATTATGATGGCAATGGAACTTTTACAAATGATGCATCTGAAAGAATTATTGCAATTACTAGTACCACAAGTGGCGCTGCTGTGTCGTTTTCTCAATCTTTTACTGTTCCTGCCAATGCTGCTTGTGGATCTACGAGATTACGGTTGGTTTGGAAATATGGTAGTGGTACAACTGCTCCTATTCCTTGTGATACATATAATACCTATATAGATTGGGAAGATTATGGTATAATAATCTGTGCTAATCCAACAATCTCTTCACCAACTGCCGATGCAACGGTGACAAAATGTTCAGGCGAAAACACATCATTCAGTGTTACAGCAACAACTCCCACTGGTGGTGGATCAACAACTTACCAATGGCAAGTAAACACGGGTTCCGGATATTCAAATTTATCAAATGCTGGTGTTTACAGTGGAGTAACCACATCAACAATTACATTAACTGGTGTTACAGCCGCAATGAATGGTTACTTGTACAGATGTATTGTTTCATCTAGTTGTGGAGGTTCAGCAACTAGCTTCGTAACTACTTTGAATGTAGGTGCAGCTCCAACGGCATCAGCGGGTGGCTCTGCAACGATTTGTGCCAACTCAACGGCCACAGTAGCCGATGCATCAGCAACCAACGGTACAATTGCATGGACTGAAAATGGTGGAGGATCAATTACCGCAAACTCAACTTTAGAAAATCCTACTTATACTCCACTAAATTCAAATGAATCTAATGTTGTTACCTTAACCATGACAGTTACCGGAACACAAACAGGTTGTACATCAACTACTGCATCAGCCACATATACAGTAACAGTTAATCCAAACCCAGCTATTACTTTGACAAGCTCAAACCCTTCAGTTTGCCAAGGCAGTTCATCAGCCTCAATTACTTACTCAGGAATATCAAACTCAGGAAATCAATTCAGTATCAACTACGACGGTACTGCCGAAACTGCTGGTTTTGTGGATGTAACCGATGCCTCTACAACTTCATCACCTATTTCTATGGTAGTTCCAGTAGCAGCAGCGACAGGAACATATAATGGTTCGTTAACTGTAAGAAGTAGTTCCACAGGATGTTCATCTGCAAGTTCTTACCCAATTACGGTTACAGTAAATAAGGTAGACGTAACGATGAGTGCGAATCCACAAGTTTGTCAAGGAATCACTTCGGCAAACGTTGCTTTCACAATCGTTGAAGGTACACCAAATGAATATACAATCGATTTTGACGCAACGGCAAATGGCGCAGGGTTTACAGACATAACTTCTTATACTAATTTCTCCAGTTCACCTATTGCGGTAACAGTTCCTGGTGGCGCAGCTGTTGGTACATATAATGGTACGATTACATTCAGAAATTCAACAACTGGTTGTACAGAAGCTAACAGTTTTGCTGTGGTTGTTACGGAATCGCCGCAAGTTTCTAATTTCGCGTTAAGCAGTTCTGCTGTTTGTGCCGGATTCGGAAATACAATTACGGTAACTTCTTCCTCACTTGCAACAGGTACATACACAGTAACATACAATGTTTCGGGTGCCAACACAGCAAATGGATTAACGTCAACGTTGAATTTCACAGCAGGAAGTCCGGGTACAGGAACATTTACAACAGGTACGATGGGCTCTACAGGTTCTACAACACTTACAGTTACCCAATTAACTTCGGGATGTAGTTCAAACGTAAGTTCTGGAAATACAACTACGTATACTGTGAATGCTTCACCAGCTACTCCCACTGCGAGCAATTCAGGTGCTGGAACAGGCGGGGCTGTGTGTGAAGGTTCAGCTTTAACCTTATCTGCAACTGGATCATCAGGAACCTACACGTGGTCTGGACCAAATTCGTATGCAACAACAGGAGCAACACCAACGGTTAGTTCAACAGCAACAACAGCTATGGCAGGAACTTATTCAGTTTATGCTACGGATAATGGTTGTCAATCGCAAACAGCAACCACAACGGTTACAGTTAACACGGTAGGTATCACGCTTGGATCTAATCCTTCCGTTTGTGCTGGAACAACTTCTGCGAATTTAACATACTCTGCAGTGAATGGTTCTCCATCACAATACAGTATTGATTACAATTCAACCGCAAATACTGCTGGTTTCTCAGATGTAAGTTTAGCAACGCTTTCTTCTAGTCCAATTGTGTTAACAGTTCCGTCTAACCCAGGTGCAGCAACGTATTCAGGAACATTAACGGTTAAGAATACCACAAATGGATGTACGAGCAATACTTCGTATCCAATTTCAGTAACGGTAAATGCGCTTCCAACAATTACAATTGGATCTTCACCAACCGTTTGTCGAGGTGCGTCATCAGCGAATTTAACATACAGCGCACAATCAGGTGCAAACCAATACGCCATTGATTTTGATGCAACTGCAGAGGGACTTGGTTTCACAGATGTTGCCTTGACTTCGTTGAGTGCTTCTCCAGTTGCAGTGACAATTCCAACAGGTGCTTCAAACGGAACATACAACTCAAACTTGACGGTTAGAAATACTTCAACCGGTTGTGTGAGCAATAATTACGCGTGGACAGTTACATTAACGTCTCCAACAGTAACGGCAACGGCTTCTCCGGATGCATTCTGTACAGGAGGAGGTACTTCTACGATAACGGCAGCAGGAGCGAATACCTATTCGTGGAGTACAGGGGCATCAACATCTAGTATTTCTCCGAACGTATCTTCTACAACTACATATACTGTAACAGGAACACGAACCTCGGATGGTTGCACGGCGCAAGCAACAGCGACGGTCTCAGTTGGAGCAGGAACAACCATTTTTACTGAAAACTTTGAATCTTCAACTGTTGGAGCTGTTCCAACTGGATGGACGGTTACGGGAAATATTGACTGTGGTAATAATTGCTTTTCTAATTGGTGGGATGTTAGAAATGTTACCAATTTCATAACTAGTAAGTCCGCAACAATAATTCAATACAAAGGAAATACCCCACAGGATTATCCTTATGTAAACAGAACAACCGATAATATACTATATAAATCTGTTAATGCAACTGGATATGGAGGACTTTTATTGGACTTTAAATGGAGATGTTTAGGAAATAGTGGGACTGATTATGGAAAAGTTTGTTATTCTACAAACAATGGAGCTACATGGACGAACTTAAGTCCAGAATATGCAGGACAAGCCTCGACTCAAACGGTAACAGCATTAGAATTACCAGCAGGTTTAGCTAATACTACTTTCCTACTTGGTTTCAGATTTATCTGTGATGCGGCGGGAACAATTAATACTCCTGGATTTATTGTAGATGACATCTCCATAAAAGGTTTTGTCGCTCCAAATGCACCATCTACTCCAACTGGTGCAGTAACTTCACGATGTACGAATAATGCAATTACAAATACATTTACGGTATCATCGGTTAATGGTGCAACGGGTTATGTTTGGGCAATTGCGCCGGGCGCTGCAGGAACAATATCTGGAACTACAACTACAGGTACAGTTACTTGGGCTGCCGGATGGACAGGTACTGCAACTATAACTGCGGCGGCCGAAAACTGTGGTGGAACGGGAGCATACTCCTCAGGTTTGAGCGTAACAATTTCAGCACAACCGGGTGTTACAACACCAACTGCAGATCAGACAGTTTGTGCGAACGTTGCTCCATCAGCCCTTAGCGTAACAGCATCCGGAGGTTCTGGAACTACTTCTTATCAGTGGTACTCAAACACATCTAATTCAACCACAGGAGGCACAACAGTGGGTTCAAACTCTAGTTCTTTCTCACCATCTGCAAGTGGTACCGCGGGTTCAACGTATTACTATTGTATTGTTTCCAATTCAGGAACAAATTGTGTAAACGCAACATCACCGGCAACAGCTACAGTTACGGTCAACCCAATTCCGGTTGGTACATCAAGTTTATCAACACAAAGTATCTGTTCAGGTCAAACAACCACGGCAGTAAGCTTGTATACATCAAATAATGTTACTGGTACAACCTTTACATGGACTAGAAACAAAACAACTGAAGTTACCGGTATTGCAAGTAGCGGTTCAGGAGCATCAATTGCAGCTTCAACGTTAACCAATACAACTTTGACTTCACAGACAGTGGTATTTACAATTACACCTACAGGTCCTGCTTCATCTAATTGTCCAGGAAGCACCTACACGGTTTCAATTGTTGTAACGCCGGGAGCAACAGTCAATGCAGGAAGCAATATCGCTGCAGGAACGGCTAGTACACCATGTAAAAGTGTTTCCCCATCTGCAGTTAATTTAACGGGCGCATCAATTGGTGGTTCAGCAACTGATGCAGCATGGTCTGTTACAACCGGCACTGGAACTTTATCTTCAACAGTATCCTCTGCTACACCAGGTTCAATTACCTATACCCCAGGTTCAAATGAATCAGGAACGGTTACCTTGACCTTAACCACAAATGACCCTGATGGTGCAGGTGGTTGTACGGCAGTTTCTGCTACCAAAACAATCTTCATTGAAACACCGGTTACAATAACCACATCAACTGATTTCGTGAATTCTTCAACTACATGTGGTCAAACAAGTTTATCACTTGCGCATGATGGTGTAGCTGGTTCTGGAGTTTGGGAATTTAGTGCGTCAGTTCTTCCAGATGCGGCAACAGATGCTTCTATAACGGTAACGGCTGGCTCAGGAACTTACAACACAAATATTACAGCAACTTGGAATGCAACAAGTCAATGTGCAGATGTTACAAAAACTATTCGATTCAATCAACCAGTAACTAGCTCAATTAGTGCTGATTTAACCTCAAATAACTCTTGGTTGTGGGGTGGTATATCAACAACTGCTTGGGGTACTGCAGCAAACTGGTATAAGTGGGATGGTTCAAAATGGTTATTACAATCATCTGCCACTCCTGGTTCAACAGATAGAGTATTTATGCTAAATAATAGTACTGCAGGTGTTTGTGTATCTGCCTCCAATGCACCAGCTTTGGGTTCTAGCCCGAGTATTGATGATATTAAAGTCGGTACTGGTCAAACAATATCGTTGAACTCAAATTCACTAACGATTAATGGTGATTTGATTAACGATGGTACCATTAACGCTGGAACTGGAACAGTTGTATTTAATGCAACATCTGGAAACCAAACGATTGGTGGAACACAACCTGTTACATTAAATAATTTAACCCTCAACAAAAACGCAGGAAATTTGGTAGTAAGCACTCCGGTGACTGTTAATGGAACATTAACCATGACAAAAGGAAATATTTCAAATACTTCTTTAATTACCTTAGGATCAAGTTCGGCATCAACTGGTACGCTTTCACATACTATTGGTACAATTACAGGTGCATTTAGACGATATTTTGCAAATTCAACAGGAACAAATTATTACTTCCCAATTGGAAATGCAACATACACGAGAGGAGTAACTGTAAATATGTCTCAAGCTCCAGGAGCTGATCAATACATAACAGCAGAGTATAAATCAGGAACTCCGCAAGTAAATGGTTCGACATTAGGAGCAGGTCTTCCATTAACAACTTCTGATGGACAATTAATTCAGAACTATGACAATGAAGGGTACTGGCAAATTGATCCTAAGCAGTATGATTCAGGAATAGACACTAAAAATTATACTATTTCCCTTCAGATGAATACAATTTCCGGTGTTAATGACTATACAAAAACAAGAATCATTAAAGCCGATGGGCCGTCTCACGTAGCTTGGAGTGCACTAACTCATGTGAGTGCTACAGGTTCGAATACTAACTTCACCTTATCAGGAAGCGGTAATGGATTCTCTTGGTTTAATGGTGGAGGTGATAACAACAACAACCCACTGCCAGTCGAACTCGTTTCATTCTCAGGTCTTTGTGAAGAAGGCATCATCAACCTTACTTGGCAAACTGCCTCTGAGTTCAATAGCTCGCATTTCGATGTAGAGAAATCAAGAGACGGTGAGAACTGGCAGTTACTAACAACGTTACCATCCGCTGGAACATCAAATGAGTTGATTACTTACCAATCAACAGATAAAAACGGAACTGAAGGAAACAACTACTTCCGTTTGCGCCAAGTGGATATCGATGGAACTGAGAAGTTGTACGATCCAATCAACGTTTCTTGTTCGGAGGTAACAACTGGTTACTTCTCAAGCTTCCCGAATCCATCAGGAAACGCATTCCAAGTGATTTTGAATAACAAGGAATTAGTTGGTGCTTGTACAATGAATATTGTGGATGCTACTGGTAAAGTAATTGAAAAGCGTGAGGTTGATGTAAAAGACGGAATCAACATGTTTGTTGTTAGTCAAGAATTAACACCAGGCATCTACTTCTTGAACATTTCAAATGGTTCGAAATCAACCCCTGTGTTGAGACATGCTATTAAATAGTTTCTAACCTACTCAATGAATATACGGCCGGGGAAACCTGGCCGTTTTTTTTTTACTTTTAATTATGAATTTATTAAACGAATCATATACCGGAGCTTTAGACAGAAAAAGCTTAATCGATTTAGAAATCCCAACTCAATGGAATAACGAAATTGTGTTGTTCATTCACGGATTTATGGGCTTCAAAGATTGGGGTGCCTGGCATTTGGTTCAAGCCTATTATGTAGAAAGAGGTTATGGTTTTTGCAAGTTTAATTTATCGCACAACGGCGCCACTTTAGCATCTTCACAAGATTTTCCGGACAAGGAAGCATTTGCAAAAAATCGCTACTCGTATGAAGTAGAAGACGTGAAAAGGGCATACAAATGGATAGAAAATAAATGCAATCCCGGTATATTTCATTTAATCGGTCATTCTAGAGGCGGGGGTATTGCCATTCTGGTGGCTAGGTTCTTACCAAAAGTAAAGTCAGTCATTACTTGGGCGGCAATTTGTTCTATAGAAAATAGATTTCCAATAGGAGAAGAGCTCGATAAATGGCGACAGGATGGTGTTCGCTTCGTACAAAATACTAGAACAAGAGAATCATTACCGCAATATTATTCATTGTATACCGATTTTGAGCAACAAAAAGAAGCGCTGTCAATAGAACATGCAATAAAGTCACTCGCTATTACTTGTTGCATCATTCATGGAACGAAAGACGAAGCCGTTTCCATAGAGGAAGGTCGTCAATTGGCCACTTGGAGAAATATTAAAGTTCATGAAATCAGCGAGGCAAACCATGTGTTTGGGGCTTCGCATCCCTATAATTTGCCTAATCTACCCCTGCACCTAGAGCAGGTTTGTGCACTAACGTTAGGTGTCGTAAAAGGGTAGAATTATAAATTATTCTTTTGACTATTTCTCGAACTACGAAATTTTACGTAACGATGCCTACAAATCAAGCTGTATTCTTGTATTAAAATATGAAAATTTGGTCGCAAACCGTGGTTAAATAACGAACTTTATTTCAGGTTTTGATGGGTTGTTAATTCCATTAAAAGGTAAAAGCTTTAAACTGATAGCTTATTTTCAAACAACAAGCTTCCGCAACATGCGCAACTCCTTATTTCTATCAGTGAATCGAAAGGGCCGAGAGGCCCTTTTTTATCAAGACTTTATTTTATCACTCTCTAATACCTAATCCCTCGATCCCCCTTCAAAGGGATGAGCTTCTTCCCTCCTTGAGGAGGGATTAAGGGAGGTGATAGTTCTTGTTATATAAACCCCTGCCTCGAAAAGTCAAAAAATAAAATAATTGATTCAATTAAGCGATGCATTGGCATCAATTTTGTAATTTTCCTGAAAACCTAAATTATGAAATAAGCATAAAGGGATTTTTAATAAAAACACTGATTAATAAATCTCTTATGCGATTCCATATGACCGATAAAAAACAAATTATATACATATGAAAAAGACGATTTTATTTTCTTCCGGAGTAGCTATTTCTTTTTTTCTTTTAAGTTCTTTTAATGTTGGTACGACCAAACAGACGGAAAAGCGGTGCATTAAGATCAAATGTGGTAAAAAAGCACACTTTGAGTTATTTACTGGACACGATGAAGCCGATATTGCGCGCCAAATTAAATACAAATATGAGACGTGCACGTGGAGCAATTCAACCATGAAAAATTGTAAAACAGGAAAAGAATCTAAATTCTAACAATTACGCAATTCTACCCCAATTCGGTTTACTCGCCAAAAGGTGAATCAATAGTTGTTTCATCTTTTGGTGTTCTGCTAGTTCTAAGGAAAAATCTTTAGCTATTAGTTCTTGTACGGTATTTCTTGCCAGTTGTATTATTTGACCATCTTTCGCAAGGTTCGCTATCTTAAATTGTAAAGCACCACTTTGTTGTGTCCCCATTAAATCTCCTGGTCCCCTTAATTGTAAATCTACCTCAGAAATCTCGAAACCGTCTTGTGTTGCAACCATGGTGTCCATCCGTTTTTTAGACTCTTTGGAAATGGCATCCCCAGTCATTAGAATGCAATAAGATTTTTCAGCTCCTCTACCAACTCGTCCCCTCAATTGATGTAATTGAGATAAGCCAAATCTTTCAGCGCTTTCAATGACCATAACAGAAGCATTCGGTACATTAACACCTACCTCAATAACTGTTGTTGCAACCATAATATGCGTTTCACCTTTGACAAAACGCTGCATTTCGTAGTCTTTCACTTCAGGACTTAACTTACCGTGAACGATGCTTACTTGATATTTTGGCATAGGAAAATACCGTGATATAGCCTCAAAACCATCCATCAGGTTATGAAAATCCATGCGTTCCGATTCTTTAATTAAAGGAAAGACTACATACACTTGACGACCTTTGTCGATTTCCTTTTTCATAAATCCTAGCAATGCTACCCGATGACTTTCGAAGCGATGGATAGTACTGATTGGTTTGCGTCCTGGAGGTAATTCATCAATTACGGAAACATCCAAGTCGCCATAAAACGTCATGGCTAGGGTACGAGGGATTGGTGTCGCTGTCATGATGAGAATATGAGGGGGAATCACGTTTTTCGCACGCATTCTTGCCCGTTGAGCGACGCCAAAACGATGTTGCTCGTCTATTACAACCAACCCTAGATTTTTAAATTGTACAGGATCTTCCAACAACGCATGAGTGCCGATTAATAGTTGGCAGTTGCCATTTTCCAACGCTTCGTGAATTCTTGATCGTTCCGCTTTTTTAGTCGAACCCGTAAGTAGGTGGATGCCAACAGGCATTTCCTCGAGTAATTCTTTAATGTTCTCGAAGTGTTGAGTCGCCAAAATTTCTGTTGGAGCCATTAAAGCTGCTTGAAATCCATTCCCATTGGCAATGAGCATACACAACAAAGCAACCAAGGTTTTACCGCTACCCACATCCCCTTGTACCAGTCTGTTCATGTGCCTGCCAGACCCTAGGTCTTTGCGGATCTCTTTGATGACTCTTTTTTGCGCATTCGTTAACTCAAAGGGTAAGTGTTTGGTGTAAAAGTCATTGAAATATTCTCCCGTTGTTTGAAAAATATGCCCTTTTGTTTCTTTTTCATTCTTTCCTTTCCGCATCAATAATTCCAATTGAAGGAAAAACATTTCTTCGAATTTCAATCGAAAACGGGCGCGCTCCACTTCTTGCAGATTTGCCGGTTGATGCGTTTTTACCAGTGCTTCTTCTTTTCCTATCAGCCTATGCTGAAGTGCAATCCATGAAGGAAATGGGTCTTCGATTTTTCCAATAATTTGTGGAAGGAGGGTATTTATTAGTTTTTCAATCCCCCGGGAATGTAATGCCTTTGTACTTAATTTTTCTGTACTATGATAAAGTGGCTGAAATCCTGTGTGTCTTTGAACTTCTGCCAACGGGGTGAGTTCTGGGTGTGGAATATTCCAAGTGCTACCATACAATTTTGGTTTTCCAAAAAGTTGATATGCGACATTGACTTGAAGTTGTGATTTGATCCAATTACCACCTTGGAACCAAATTAAATCAATCGCCCCGGAGTCATCACGAAACCGAGCGATTAATTTCTTCGCGCGACCAACGCCTATTTCTTTAACAGATTCTATCCAACCCTTGACTTGAACATGATTTTCGGCGTAAGGTAAATCTTTTATGTATGTGTAAGAACTTCGATCAATGTATCGATAAGGGTAATGTTCGAGTAAATCTTTGTACGTGTAAATTCCGAGTTCAGCTCGAAGAAGTTCCGCACGTTGTGGACCAACGCCTTTTAAAAATTCAATTGAAGTTTCAAGAATATGTGGCATTGTCGGAATTCCGCTTATTGCCAAACACCCATTTTGGAGAATTTCTCGATGCGGTCGTTAATGCGCTGGTTAGCATCTTTAGCGTTAAGTTCTTTCAAGTAGGACTTTATTTTTTTCTTAACAATACTAAACATTTCTTGTTGGCTTCGATGTGCACCATTTACCGGTTCTTCAATAACGTCATCTACTAATCCATTTTTCTTCATATCGGTAGATGTCAACTTCAACGCATCTGCTGCTTTTTCCTTAAAATCCCAGGATCTCCAAAGAATTGAAGAGCAACTTTCAGGAGAAATAACAGAATACCAGGTGTTTTCTAACATCACCACCTTATCCCCAACACCAATGCCTAATGCACCTCCAGAAGCTCCTTCCCCAATAACTATGCAGATGACAGGAACCTTCAAGCGCATCATTTCATAAATATTTCTTGCGATAGCTTCCCCTTGTCCTCGTTCTTCCGCTTCTAATCCAGGATAGGCACCCGGTGTATCGATAAAAGTAACGATTGGTTTATTAAATTTTTCAGCCAACTTCATCAATCGCAGCGCTTTTCTATATCCTTCGGGGTTTGCCATACCAAAATTTCGGTATTGACGCATTTTCGTATTAATTCCTTTCTGTTGTCCCATAAACATGACGGTTTCCCCATCTAAAAAGCCAAAACCTCCAACCATTGCCTTGTCGTCTTTTACACTTCTATCGCCATGAAGTTCTTGGAATTTCCCTCCCGTAATGGCATCAATGTAGGCTAGGGTGTATGGTCTATCCGGATGCCGGGATAATTGCACGCGTTGCCAAGGAGTCAAGGAGCTGTAAACTTCTTTACTTTTTTCTAATAGCTTGTTTTCTAGCTCTTTAATCTTGTCGCCCATTTCCACCTCTGTGGACTCAGCAATTTCTTTTGTTTTTTCAATTTGCTCTTCTAAGGCTTTAATTGGTTCTTCAAAATCAAGATACGTTGACATATTCTATATTTTCTACAAAGTTAATTTTTTTCTTCAAGCCCGAAAGAAACAATTTCTAACAGGCGAATCATTGCGTGCGTTCATTACGTAACTTTGTGGGGTGATAAGTTTTCCTCCAGCAAAAATAAATTTAGGATTGAGCATTCAAGCTAAGCGCTCGGATGGCTACCATGAAATTGTTTCAGTCATGCTACCAATCCCATTAGTAGATATTTTGGAGGTTCAGAAAAGTGATACGTTTTCTTTTGTTCAAACAGGATTAACTCTTCCAAAGGATGGTAAACTAAATTTATGCGAACAAGCTTTTTTATTCATGCAAGAGAGATATTCCATAGGTAACGTTCGAATTCATTTGCGGAAACAAATTCCTTTTGGTGCCGGTTTAGGTGGCGGATCTTCAGATGCAGCCTATGTATTAAAAGCAGTTGATGAGTTGTTTGATTTGAATTTACCTTCTGCTGAGTTGGAAAATCTTGCGGCACAACTTGGAAGCGATTGTCCTTTTTTCATTGACTCTAAACCGAAATTAGCGAACGGTAGGGGTGAAATACTCTCTCCTATTTCAAATAACCTTTCTGGTTATCGCTTGGTGGTATTGAATCCAAAAATACATGTGAGCACAGCTTTTGCTTATGCACAAATTCAGCCGACTCGAAATACCACGGATTGGATTCTCCGGTGGGATGGACCAATTAACGAATGGCAGGATCACCTAATTAACGATTTTGAAGAACCTATTTGTGGTCATTTTCCGCTAATTGCAGAGATCATCCAAGACCTTAAAAATCAGGGGGCTATATATGCTGCGATGTCAGGGAGCGGTTCTTCGGTTTTTGGAATTTTCGACATAAAAACTTCACCTCAAGTTAAAAAATACCAAGATTTCCTTCTGCTTAATGTTATTATGGATTAATTGAGGTGCGAAAATTTTAGGTTGAGTTCTTGGAGAATTAAATATTTTTCTTACTTTTGAACTTGTCATTATGACACTAAGTATCGTTAACTTTAATTAAAATTAAACTATGAAAAGAATTTTTACTTTATTAACTGTGCTTTCATTTAGCGCATTAACGTTTGCTCAAACAATGGGTATTGTTGGGCAGTTCACTAACTGGGGAGCAGATCCAGACATCGTGATGACAAGTTCTGACGGAGTATTATGGGAGGCATCGTCAGTAGTTATTGGTGTAGATGGTGGCTTGAAGTTTCGATTAGATAGCGATTGGGCAAACAATTGGGGGGGAGCTGGTTTCCCAACAGGTATTGCTGAAGCTGGAGGATTTGGAAATGACATACCGGGTGTTGCAGGAACATACGACGTGATATTCAATACGCAAACATTGGAGTATGCATTTACGGCAGTTGCAACAGGTTTTGACGAAATCGGAATCGTTGGTGGTTTTAACAGTTACGCTGCTGTTGTACCGCTGGCAACATTAGATGGTACTGATTATTTCAAAGACGATTTCTTCTTTGACGAGCCAAATGTTTTATTTAAAAGAACTGCACCAACGGAAACGTTGTGGGGAGGTACTGCATTTCCTGCAGGAACAGCTGTAGCAAACACTAACGATATTCCTCTAACAGTTGGATATTACAATGTTTCTTTTAACAAAACGACGTTAGCTTATAATTTTGAGCAAGTTCCAGTAGGATTAATCGGTTCAGCTATTCCTCCTTTTGATTGGTCTGTTGATGTGCCAATGATTTCTACAGATGGAGGTATCACGCATTATTTATACAATTTCACTATTGGTGATGGTGTTGCTAAATTCCGTGCGAATGGTGGTTGGGCAGTGAACTGGGGTGGTCCAGCTGACTTCCCTGCAGATACAGCATTTATTAACGGTCCAGACATTGCAGTTGCTGCTGGAACTTATGATACGATTTCTTTCAACCGTTACACAGGTCAATTCAGCTTCGGAGGATCTGTAGCGCCAGGATTAGGAATCAATGAAATTGAAAAAATCAACGCATCCGCATTTCCTGTGCCAGCAGACGACGTAATTACGTTTGTTGCCGACGCAGACGGATTCGAGGTTGTTATTACTGACCTAACAGGGAAAGTAATCATGCGTACAACAAGTAATACAGTAAATATTTCATTGCTAAATGCCGGTACGTATCTTTATCAAATAACCGCTGGTAATCGAACTGGGTCAGGTAAGTTGATCAAGAAATAATTAAATTTTGAGTTGAAGGAGGCCTGAGTAGTAAAAACTCGGGCCTTTTTTGTAAATTATTGTGCTATGAAAAAAATTGTTTTGATAATGACGCTTTTTATCCAATTTGTTGGGTATAGCCAAGTATTAATTGTAAATCCTGCATTTCCAACCGTCAATGATGTGGTGACTATCACGTATGACGCTACCGAAGGAAATGCAGCTTTGATTAATCAAACACAGATCTACTGTCATACGGGCCTCATTACCACAACAAGTACTTCACCATCTAATTGGCAACATGTACAAGGAAACTGGGGGACAGCTGATCCAGAGGTGGCAATGACCTATGTTGGCAATAATAAGCACCAAATCACCATCGACATAGATCAGTTTTATGGATTTCCCGGAACGGTAACCGTATTAAAACTTGCCTTTGTTTTCAGAACGGCAAACGGGGCAATTGTAGGAAGGGCTGCTGATGGTTCGGATATTTACTACGATTTAGTGCAACCAGGTAGTGGCTTACAAGCACAAATATTTAATCCAAATTCTAATGCAACGATTCTAAACCTAGGTGAGTCGCTAACTGTTAATGCACAAGCAAGTGAAACATGTGCACTTTCTTTATTCGAGGATGGACAATTGCTAACAAGCAATGCCAGTGCGAATACGCTCAACTACACCTTGACGGCTACAACCCAAGGGACACATCAATTAAAGTTTGTTGCTAATAACGGTGCAGAAATTAAGCAAGACAGCATTTATTACACGGTGAATCCTTCTGTGGTGTATCAAAATCCTCCAGTAGGAACGAAAAACGGCATTAATTACCTATCTGATACAAGTGTTTTACTTCGATTATATGCACCTGAGAAAGAGCACGTATATGTGATTGGTGATTTTAATCAGTGGCTACCGTCGTCTAATTACCACATGAATCTATCCTTGGATTCAACTACTTGGTGGTTAACCATCAATGGACTTGTACCTGGGCAACGCTATGGATATCAATACTTGATCGATGGGACAATGAAAATTGCAGATCCCCTAAGCCCTTTAATTTTAGATAAGAATAACGATGGCATGATTGGGTCTTTAACCTACCCGAATCCGCACCCTTATCCTACAGCGTATACCACCGGATTTGTTACCGTTATGCAGCCAGGCGCATCCGATTTTATATGGCAACACGATAATTATACTCCGCCAGCCAATAAAGATCTGGTTATTTATGAGTTACTAGTTAGGGATTTTGTTCAAAAAAGAAATTATCAAACGCTTATTGACACGCTTGATTACCTCGAGAAATTAGGGATCAACGCCATTGAACTCATGCCTCCCGGTGAATTTGAAAACAATGAAAGTTGGGGCTATAACCCGTCATTCCACATGGCACTAGATAAATACTATGGAACACCAGAGAAATTCAAGGAATTTGTAGATTCTTGTCATGGAAGAGGAATTGCAGTGATTGTAGATATGGTGCTTAACCATGCCTTTGGTCAAAACCCAATGGTCAACATGTATTGGGATGCAGCAAACAGTCAACCAGCTGCCAATAGTCCATGGTTTAATGCTGTTTGTCCACACGAGCCCTATTGCTGGGGTTATGACCTTGATCACTCGCGGCAGGCAACCAAGGATTATATAGATCGCGTGAATACCTTTTGGCTAGAGGAATACCATATTGATGGGTTTCGATTTGATTACACAAAAGGTTTTGTTAATAATGGCAATGGTTTCAGTACAGAGCGTATCAATATTTTGAAGCGTATGGCAGACACAATTTGGACGGTGAAGTCAAATGCATATGTGATTCTCGAACATTGGTGTGACAATGCAGAAGAAAAACAATTGGCAGAATACGGAATGATGTTGTGGGGTAATCTCAATCATTCATATAACGAAGCAACTATGGGTTATACTTCGACCTCGAATTTAAGCAATGGGATTTATACAGCAAGGTCTTGGGCACTCCCTCACTTAATTTCTTACATGGAAAGCCACGATGAAGAACGATTAATGTTCAAAAATATTACCTATGGCAATTCTTCGAACCCTGCACACAATACAAAAGATGAATATATTGCTTTAGGCAGGATGCAAACTGCGGCAGTAATTTTCCTATCGCAACCTGGTCCTCGAATGATTTGGCAATTCGGTGAATTAGGTTATGATGTGTCTATTGATTTTCCCTGTCGTGTGTGTAACAAACCTATCTTATGGAATTATTTCGCCGAAGCACGAAGGAAACAACTATATGATGTTTATTCCGCAATGCTCAGTCTTCGAAAGAATTATTCAACATTTACTAGTTTGGATTTTAATTATATGTTATCTGGTGCTGTCAAACGAATGAAACTGAATGATCCAGCTATGAATGCAGTAGTTTTGACGAATTTCAGTGTTTACAACCAAGACGCCACACCATCGTTTCAACATGCTGGAACATGGTATGAGTATTTTTCTGGTGATAGCTTAGTTGTGACCAACGTAGATGCTGTAATTCCGATGTTACCTGGTGAATACCGCGTTTACACAGATATTAAATTGGATCAACCAGAAATCACAGATGCACCAGTTTCTCTTGACGAGATAATTCACGATGAAACAACCCTGACAATTTACCCAAATCCTACTTCGGATCGTGTTAAAATTAACTATATAGGCCGATCGGATGGCGCAGCGCTTATTCAAATCATTGATGAGAATGGGAAAGAAGTTTGGAGTAAAAAATCTTTGTGTTTCATCGGCGAAAACATGGAGGAATTTAACAGCGAAAACTTACCTTCCGGAGTCTATTCAGTAATTATTCAACAAGGTAATTTTTATCAAACAGCGCGATTAAACGTTGTTAAATAAGGTAATCATCCAGTTAATTGTCGAGTGCTGTTCGAGAATAGTTTAAATATAAAACATTAAAGAAATGAATATTTTTTTTCCATTCCTCAAAAGTTCATCGTTCATAGTGTTAATGTTATTGGGTCAATTGAATACCATAGTCGCTCAAAAAAACTATAAAATTGACCATATTGAACCCATGAATTGGTGGGCAGGTATGAAGCATTCTCAAATTCAACTTTTGTTGCACGGAGATAATATTGCTCGATTTACGGTTGAATCGCCGAGTTTTCCTATTGTGGGTATAATAAAAACTGAGAATCCGAACTATTTATTTGTAACCATCGAAACAAAAAATAGAAACGCTGGAAAATACCAAATTCATTTATTGAGTAAAAAGAAAGTAGTTACCACTATCGATTATGAATTAAAAGAAAGACAATATGGTTCTGAAAATCGAAAAGGTTTTAACTCAGAAGATGTGATTTATTTGTTGATGCCCGATAGATTTGCAAATCTTTATCCGGGTGGTGATACGCATCCCGAAACCACTGAAAAAGTAGACCGTTCCAATCCGAATGGACGGCATGGTGGAGATATTCACGGGATTATTCAAAACCTTGATTACATCAAAGAACTTGGAGCTACAACCATTTGGACAACACCATTGCTAGAGGATAATGAAGAAACGTATTCCTATCATGGGTATGCGCAATCGAATCTTTACAAGGTAGATCCGCGTTACGGAAGTATTTATGATTTTCAGTTCTTAGTTCAAGAAGCACATCGAAAAGGGTTGAAAGTCATTAAAGATGAAGTCCCTAATCATTGGTCAAGCAAGCATTGGATGATGAAAGATTTACCAACGCAAACCTGGATTCATCAATTTCCTTCATTCACACGCTCCAGTTACCGAACGAGCACGCAAATGGATCCATACAAAAGTGAAAAGGATAGGCGTGCTTCTGAAGATGGCTGGTTTGATACAAGTATGCCCGACTTAAACCAAGAAAATCCATTGGTGTTAAATTACCTAATTCAAAATACCATTTGGTGGGTTGAATTTGCCGAATTAGATGGGCTGCGTGTGGACACCTATTCATACAACGACAAAGAAGCCATTGCCAAGTGGACGAAAGTCATCATGGATGAATATCCGAATTTCAATATGGTTGGGGAAGTTTGGATGCATGACCAAGCGCAAATTTCCTACTGGCAAAAAGAAAGTCCAATGGGTTCACTTCAAAGTTACAACTCAAACTTACCGGCGGTAATGGATTTTACATTGCATGATGCCTTTACGCAAGCATTCAATGAACCTGAACAAGGATGGGACAAAGGAATGGTTCGCTTTTACGAGAATTTTGTCAATGATTTTCTTTACAAAGACCCAAAAAATCTACTCATATTCTTTGAAAACCATGATACACAGCGCTTCAACGAATATTGTCCGAAAATAGAAGATTATAAATTGGCAACAACTCTTCTTGCTACTACACGTGGAATACCACAAATTTATTATGGATCGGAGATTGGAATGAAGGGCGATAAAGGAAAAGGTGATGCGGATATTCGTCGAGATTTTCCCGGAGGTTGGCCTGGCGATGCGAATAATGCATTCACCGATAAAGGACGCACTCCTGAACAAAAAGCATATTTTGAATACTCCAAAAAAATTTGGAATTGGCGCAAAGGAAAGTCGGTTGTTCATTCCGGATCTTTCACACAATTTCTTCCTCAAAACAATGTCTATGTGTATTTCAGATACAATGAAAATGAGACAATCATGGTAATTCTTAATAACTCAACGCAGGAACAATCCCTGGATCCCAAACGATTTTCAGACTTAATTAAAAAGAAGAAGTATGGGGTTGATGTTATAACGGGATCAACTGTAAATGTTGATCAGGAAATTAAAATTTCAGGAAAGACCGCTTATATTTTAGAATTGAAGTAATCGAAGCATTAAAGTTTGTTTATTTTTACACCGTTATGAGATACTGGCTGCTATTTTTTTTATTCGTCTCAACGGGGATTTTAGCCCAAAATAAAAGTAGAAGTTTAAAAGACATTGAACGAATAAATAACCGCATTAAAATAACCGTTAATGATGGCGAATATTATATTTCAGCATTCTCAAAAAAAATAGTGGAGTGTAGTTTTATTCCAAATGGTCAAAAACAACTTTCAAATTCACATTGCATCACTAGTTCTCCTTCGCATCACATGACACTTGAAGTGAATAGGCTTAGAAAGTTGGCCTATATTAGTACCGGTGAGCTTCTCTTAAAAGTTAATTTTTCACCGTTTAAACTTACGTATATTAGAGATGGACAGGAATTAATTTCTGAACGTTGGGGCTATGAACAGGATGGAAATGTTGAGAAGATTCAATTCAATATCGAAAAAGAGGAAATTCTATACGGTGGTGGAGCACGTGCTTTAGGAATGAATAGGAGAGGTAATAGACTTTCGTTGTATAATCGGGCACATTATGGGTATGAAGATAAATCTGCTTTAATGAATTATACCCTTCCCATGGTATTGAGTAATAAGCGATATGCCATACACTTTGATAATCCTCAAATCGGCGCCATAGATTTAGATGTTAAAGGAGACAATACACTTACCTACGAAACTATAGGTGGAAGAAAAACTTATCAAGTAATTACTGGAAATGATTGGAAGGACCTCCTTAAAGAATATACCTTTTTAACGGGTCGACAACCTCTTCCGCCACGTTGGATGTTCGGAAATTTCGCAAGTCGGTTCGGATATCATTCAGAAAAGGAGGCACGTCAAGTTGTGCAGCAATATAAGGATGAAAAAATTCCTTTGGATGCCATCATTTTCGATCTTTATTGGTTCGGTAAAAACATTCAGGGAACACTAGGTAATTTATCTTTTTACCGCGATTCCTTTCCGAGTGCCGAACAAATGATTTTTGATTTTAGAAAGGAAAATATCAAAACAGTGCTTATTACGGAGCCTTTTGTATTGACGACATCTACCAATTGGAAGGAGGCAGTTGAAAAAGAAGTGTTAGCCACGGATAGTCTTGGAAAGCCCTTTACCTACGATTTTTATTTCGGAAATACTGGGTTGATTGATCTGTTTAAAACAAATGCCAGAGAGTGGTTTTGGTCTGTTTACAAGGGCTTGATTCAAGTCGGCGTAGAAGGATTCTGGGGAGACTTAGGAGAACCTGAAGTGCATCCTGCTCAGTTATTACATGCAGGAAATGTTCCTGCAGATCAAGTGCATAATATTTACGGTCACGAATGGGCAAAATTACTAGCTGAAGGCTACAAAAAAGACTACCCGGAGAAAAGACCTTTTATTCTGATGCGCTCAGGTTATTCAGGGACACAACGTTATGGGATTATTCCATGGTCTGGTGATGTAAATCGAACATGGGGAGGGTTGAAACCACAAATGGAAATTACCATGCAAATGGGCTTGCAAGGAGTTGGTTATATGCATTCAGATCTTGGTGGCTTTGCCGGAGCCAATGATGACCCAGAACTTTATACAAGGTGGTTGCAGTATGGAGTTTTTCAACCGGTGTTTCGTCCACATGCACAAGAGGAAGTTGCTGCTGAACCTATATTCAAAGATATTGAAACGAAAAGAAGAGCCAAAGAGGCAATAGAATTGCGCTATGCGTTATTACCGTATAATTATACCTTAGCGTTTCAAAATCATGTGGCTGGTACTCCGCTAATGCGACCAGTTTTTATGGTAGATAGTGCTGAGCATTGGTCCGAGACGCTCGCGGATGCCTACATGTGGGGAGATGCTTTTTTTGTAAAACCAATAACAGAAAAGCAAACAAAGAATTATAGTTATTTTCAACTTCCAAGACAGTCAACATGGTTCGATTTTTATTCAGGTAAAAAAGTTAGAGTAGGAGTTAAAGGTGCTTCTTTGCCAAATTATGTAGCCGTTGAAAATACCTTAGAACATATTCCCATCTTCGTGCGTTCAGGGGCTTTTATTCCAATGGCTAATAATACGTATAGTTCAACAGAATCCTATAATCCGAATGATGTAAGTGTACATTTCTATGTGGATGAAGCGCTTTCAAAAAGCGTTGGAAATTGGTATGAAGACGATGGAGTCACTGCTGGCACAATCGAAAAGGGTCAATTCCAGGTTGTGAATTTTTCATACCATCGAAAGAAAAATATTGGTCAACTGAACATCTCATCGGTTTTACCATCTGGAAAACACTTCGTAAATCAAAGTTCCTTAGTGATACACTTAGGTGATGAGCAACCATCAAAGGTTATACTCAATACTAAAAAAATTCCTTTTGAATTATCCGAAAATGGAACAATTACCATTCCATTGACCGAAGCAATGCTCCAAAAAGCTGAAATAGAATTTCATTGGAAATAAATTTCTCTGTGTCATTTTGACATTAAGAAAATAAAAGATATATTTGGACTATCTAAACATGCGAACTATGAGGAAAATTTTAAGTTCTGTATTTATTATACTTTTCACGGTTGTGTTAGGAAACGCACAATCTACTTTAATTACAGGCTCTGTAAAAGATCCTTCGGGAAAGCCAGTATTTAATGCCACCGTTGTATTAGAAGGAAAAAATATTGGAGCAAGAACAGATGATCAAGGGGTTTTTAAATTTACCGCAACAGGGACTGGGACATACACTTTGTCTTGTCGCTTCATAGATTATGAATCCTTGAGTGAACAAATTGAACTTAGAGGAGGAACAGTTACCGTTGATTTTAATTTCAACAAGAATCCAAAAGGCTTGAATGAGGTGGTTTTAATTGGTTATGGTACAACCCGAACCAAAGATTTAACTGGTTCGGCAACCATTATTAACGAAAAGAATTTTACACAGGGATCTATGTCAACACCCGAACAGCTAATCATGGGTAAAGTTTCCGGATTGAAAATCAACACAAACGATGGTGCTCCTGGTTCAGGAAGTACATTAAGATTGCGCGGTGGTACATCCATTAATGCGAGTAATGATCCACTTATAGTTGTGGATGGTGTCCCGTTGGATAATGGTGGAATTGCTGGTTCGGCTAACCCATTGTCATTAATAAATCCAAATGACATTGCCTCATTCGTTGTCCTAAAAGATGCTTCCGCAACCGCAATTTATGGTTCACGCGCAGCAAATGGCGTCATATTAATAACTACGAAAAAAGGTAGTAGTGGAAAAACTCCTTTAAAAGTAATCTTCGATTCCAAACATTCTTTATCAACTGTTGCGAAGTACGCCGATGTATTGAGTGGAGATAGCTTGAGAAATTTAGTAATGCGAAGAGGTAATCCTACCCAACAAGCCTTATTAGGTAGTGCAAATACCGATTGGCAACGTGAAGTGTTTCGACCTGCTTATGTTACGGATAATAATGTTTCATTGACCGGAGGAATTGAAGGATTGCCCTATAGGTTATCTTTTGGTAATCGCTTAGAAAATGGCGTATTAACGCGGGATCAATTTCAACGAAATTCCTTGTCTGTAAGTTTAACACCTTCCTTACTCAAAGACATGATACAACTCGAGCTGAATAGTAAGTTGGTCAATACACGTTCATTTTTTGCGAACCGAGGTGCATTAGGCGCAGCATATTTTGATCCTACGCAACCCGTATATTCCGATACCACAACTTTTGGAGGTTATTTTGAATGGATAGATAACAACGGAAAACCCAATACGTTGTCGGCCAGAAATCCAGTTGGTTTATTGTGGCAAAGAGAAGATAAAAGCGATGTGTGGAGATACATCGGAAACGCTAAGGTGACGGTAAAAATTCCAAACGTTGAAGGTTTAAAAGCGGTGGTGAATGGAGGAATAGATCAAGCGGAAGGATCTGGTTTTACAATTACGCCTGCAAGTTCTGCCTCCGGTTATTTCTCCCAAGGATCATACAGTGAATATAGAAATAATAAAGGGAATAAGTTGGTTGAGGCCTACTTAAATTATAACAACGGAAAACCCGGGCTTACCAGAAATGCCTTGATTGATCTTACTGCTGGTTATAGTTACCAAGATTGGTATAGTGCAAGTCCTAATTGGCCTACTTACAATGAGATACAAGACTCAATTATTTTTCCTGCTGCAGCGAATCCTTTTTACACCAAAAATGCCTTGCTATCCTTCTATACACGAGGAATAATTACCTTGAAGGATCGCTATGTAATAAACGCATCATTGCGCTATGACGGTTCATCCCGTTTTAGTCCGGAAACACGTTGGGGCTTATTTCCTGCAGTTTCTGCGGCATGGGTGATATCGGATGAACCATTCTTAAAAGAGTTCAAACAACTTAACATGTTGAAACTTCGCGCTGGTTATGGGATAACAGGTCAGCAAGATGGTATCGGAGATTACGCATATATTTCGAATTACTTTGTCGGTGGACAAACGGCTCAATACATCTTTGGACCAGACACGTTACTTGTATACAGACCTTCAGGTTTTGACGCTAATTTACGTTGGGAAACTACCACTTCATACAACATAGGTATAGATTTTGGTATTTTGAAAGACAGATTTTCTGGTTCAATAGATGTTTATCAAAAATTAACGACAGATTTACTTGCTGTGGTTCCTGTTGCTGCGGGAACAAACTTTACCAACGAAATTTTAACCAATGTGGGTAGCATGAGCAACCAAGGTATTGAACTGTCAATAAATGCAGGGTTATTTGCTACTAAAAACGCTCGATTAGATTTGATGGCAAATGCATCACATAATATTAACCGAGTAGTGAAATTATCACAAATTGACGACCCAGATGCTGTTGGAGTTCAGGTGGGAGGAATCTCTGGGGGAATTGGAAATACGGTACAAGTGCATCGTGTAGGATATCCAACCTTCTCCTTTTTATTGTATGAACAAATATATGACGAGAATGGAGCGGTCATTCAAGTGGGACAGCAAGCTGACATTGATATTAATGGTGACGGACAAATTACCACTGCAGATAAGTGGAAAGATATTCACGCGTATGTTGACAGAAATGGGGATGGTCTTATAAATATAAAAGACCGCTATATTTATGATCAGTCTGTTCCGGACTGGTTTCTTGGATTGTCTCTAAATTATCAATATAAAAATTGGTCATTTGGTGCTTCCATGAGAAGTGAATTAGGCGGACATATATACAATAACATTCATTCGAACGCAGGCACTTTCCAGTCTGTAAATGGAACACAAGGTTATTTGAATAACATCAGTTCTTTGTATTACGCTGATGAAATTCAAAAAATTGCGACTAATCAATTATTGAGTGATCATTACATGGAAAAAGCTGACTTTCTTCGAATGGATTTCTTTAGCGTAGGATATAACTTCGGAAAGTTGAAATATTTCGGAGAGAAAGTTGGTCTCAATGCGACTTTCGTTGTCAACAATGTGTTTGTGTTGACAAACTACTCAGGGTTGGACCCTGAAATTGGCGGGGGAATTGACAACAACATTTATCCGCGCCCACGTGTTTATTCGTTAAACTTATCATTTGATTTTTAATTGTTTATACCATGAAAAGAACAATTTTTCCCCTCATTTTAGTAGTATCGGTTGTCCTTGCATCAGTTACCTCTTGTAAGAAGCAACTCAATCAAACACCGATGTATGGGCTGAATGCTGAAAAAGTTTACAGCGATCCAAATAATTACATCAATGTATTAGCAAAACTGTACTCCGGATTGTCGATGACGGGAATTCAAGGTCCTGCCGGAGCGGGCGATATTGCTGGAATTGATGAAGGTTTTTCTGCTTATGTGCGCGTTTTGTGGAACCTTCAAGAATTACCAACTGATGAAGCTCTTTGCGGCTGGTCTGACCCAGGAATTCCAGCATTGAATAAAAGTGATTGGTCTGCAGATGATGGATGGATTAAAGGTATGTATTACCGTATATATTACCAAATAACCTTGTGTAATGAATTTATATGGCAAGCGCGTGACGAAAAATTGACTGAAAGAGGTTTTTCTGATGCGGACAAGGAGAGAATTCGTGTTTACCGAAATGAAGCAAGGTTCCTACGGGCATTAAGTTACTATCATGCCATGGATTTGTTCGGAAATGTTCCCTTTGTCGATGAAAATGATCGTGTTGGCGCTTTTCAGCCAGAAAGAATTGAAAGGACAGCACTTTTCGCATATATCGAAGAGGAGTTAAAAGGCATTGAAGATTTATTATTAGATCCTGGAGCAGCTCCATACGGTCGTGCAACGAAATCGGCGGCTCATGCCCTTTTGGCAAAAATGTACCTTAATGCGGAAGTTTACACCAATACACCGAGATATACGGATTGTAAAACCTATTGTGAGAAGATAATTAATTCCGGTGCTTTCCAATTGGATGATGTGTATCAAGATATGTTCCTAGCGGATAACCACACGTCTCCGGAAATAATTTTTCCAGTAGTTTACGATGGTTTATATGCCCAAACTTGGGGAGGTACAACATATTTGGTTTGCGGTGCACTTGGTGGAGCAATGAATGCTGCGGATTATGGAGTAAATGGTAAATGGGGTGGATTACGTGTGACACCACAGTTTGTGAATAAGTTTCCAGATTCTACCTTGGATTCTCGTTACCTCTTTTACCGTTCAGGACAACAATTGAATTTTACTGCGCCAACGCAGCTTGCTCAGTTTAATTATGGCTATGCTTTTCCGAAGTTTAAAAACAAGACAAAAGCAGGGTTGAATGGTTCGAATAATGCAAATACTGCCCACGTAGACATTGATTTTCCTATGTTCAGATTAGCGGATGTATACCTCATGTTAGCTGAATCTTCGTTGCGCCTTGGTGATCAAGGAACCGCGTTACAATATATAAACTTAATAAGAACAAGAGCATATACGACGAGCGCTTTCAATGTAGCATCATTAACGCTAGATGATATTCTTGATGAGCGAGCAAGAGAATTGAGTTGGGAAGCTACGCGAAGAACTGATTTAATTCGCTTTGGAAGATTTACCGGAGGTGATTACTTATGGGCATTCAAAGGGGGAGAAGTCGAGGGTATAGCAACGGAAGCGTTTTTAGATCTTTACCCAATTCCTAACGCAGATATTGCATTGAATCCTAATTTAATTCAAAATCCGGGGTACTAAATACTATACATGTTGATTGGTGAAAAAGGAAGTTTGAAGAAATTCAGCTTCCTTTTTTTGTTAGCAATTCTTCGATTCTACTGATTTTAATTTTAAGCTTGTCAACGTCCTGTATCAATAGATTCAAACGATTATGCCACCGTACGCCTTGAACTTCATGGACAGTTTTGACGTCATCTTCAAAAAACCAATGGATAGATTTATTAAATATGCTAGCAAGTTGAAACAATCGGCTTAGCGTTATATCGCTAACGCCTCTTTCTAAATTTGAATATGCCGCTACGGTTATTCCTAAGTCGTCCGCAATATTTTGCTGACTTAAATTTTGGCGTAATCGTTCCAAACGTATTCTTTTTGCGACATTGCTCTTCACATGTTAAAAGTACCGCTGAAAATTTCTAATAAATTTATATTAAGTAAATTATATAAATTAATAATAAAAAATATATAGCTATATTTGAATCGTCATTGATTTATCGAATTTCCAAGGATATTCGAAAATCCAACTAGCTGCATAGACGAGAAGGCGTTCTACTTAGAACGCTTTTTTGTTTCGAAAGCGTTTAGTCTGCCAATTTGTGTTTTTCAACGCTCTTATCATCTGGTAAATAATTAATGCGATGACGGCAACCAATGAAATGTATCCCAAATAGTCTCCGTGCATTGAATAAAATGTAAGATCTGAATTTAATACGATTTCTTGATTTATCGTAGCGGGCTCCCAATAGGCTGTTTCTTGGGTAATCTCACCGATAGGACTAATGAATCCGCTTTTTCCGGTATTTGCCGAGCGAATTACCCACCGCCTATTTTCTATTGCTCTTATTCGAGATATGCTGAAGTGTTGCTTATAGCCAGGTGAATCTCCCCACCAACCGTCATTGGTTATAATACAGATCGCTTCCGCACCTTTGGCACATTGCGTTGCAACGAATTCACCGTAAATTGACTCATAGCATATCACTGGTGCGATTGTGCCTTTGGCAGTTTGAATGGTTTTGGGTTCCTTTTCAACTCCTAAAGACCCGGAGGTTCCACCATTTTCAAGGGCAAAATTTTCAAGAAAAGGCAGCATAGTAGCAAAAGGAATTTTCTCTACACCAAGAACCAATTTAGATTTATGGATAAGTGTTTTTTCCATCGAATTTGACAAGAACAACGAAGTGTTGTAATTTTCTACAAAGGCTTGGCCATTTTGTATAGGTTTAGCAGCTGCAGATACTTTTTCTTTGAATAAATTAGAGGTTGCAGCTCCCACTAAAAATTCGGTATTCGGCCAATTTTCCTTTTCTTTTTTCATCATATCGATTACACCGAATTCGTCGATATACTCCTCCCAAATATCTGCACTTAACATCGTTTCAGGCCCCATAACGAGGTCTATTTTTTGGTTTTTGTATGGTGCAATCATGGCATAAAACTTTGCCAATTGGTCTTCGGGAGTATAGTGAGGAGAAAATTTTTCGTTGTAGGGATCTATATTCGGTTGGACAGCAAGAATGTGTAATTTTCTATCATTGGAGAGCTCAAAGGACTGTAGTAAATAAAATGAAAAAAATAGCGGACAAAGAAGAAAAACCACAAGACTTGTACCAATTAGCATTAATTTATTTTTATGACCGAATGATTTCCAACGAAGAATGAGAAACGCAATAAGAGTATTTATTAGTAAAATCCACAAACTACCTCCTAACACACCTGTATATTCATACCATTGTATCCATTCAGGCATTTCAGAAAAGACATTTCCCATGGTTAACCAAGGCCATGAAAGTTCCCAGTTGAAATGGCAATATTCAAAGGCCACCCAAACAAGTGGAAGTAAAAATATGCTTGTGTAGGACGTACTTCTTTTTTTTAATAAATGGTAGACTAAGAATGCGAGCGCCATGAGCAAGGTGTTAAAAAGGAAGGCTAAAATTCCACCAACGGCAGTAGAATTCCAAATCCACCAAGTACTCCCCAAATTGTAAATAAAGAAACCAAGATAGGCATGTAAAAAAACATGTTTTCCACTTGATGATTTGTCCATAAAGCTATTTTCCACTACGAGAAGAGGCACCCAAGCAATAAAGATTAGAGGCATGAGGCTTCCACTGAAAGGAAAAGATATCGTCAATAATGTTCCTGTGAGAATGGATAAAACAAATCGCTGCGTCTTTGAAAGTTCTGTCATGCAACAAATATAAGCTAGAAAATATATTAAATCTTTAACTTTTTTGTAACAACATGTTATGAAATCCTTTTAGTCATCACCGAAATTAGACAAAAAAAAAGCTGTTCCGAAGAACAGCTTTACGTATCTTGATGAGTTTTTAAGCTTCTGCTCCTTTTTCAAATGGAACAACAGAAACAAATGAACGATTATCTTTCTTCTTACGGAATTCTACTAAACCATCTGTAAGAGCAAATAATGTATGATCTTTACCGATACCAACGTTATTTCCTGGATGGTGTTGTGTACCTCTTTGACGAACAATAATATTTCCAGCAATTGCTGCTTGTCCACCAAATATTTTTACACCCAATCTTTTGCTATGGGATTCACGACCGTTTTTCGAACTACCAACTCCTTTTTTGTGTGCCATGATGCTATGTTTTTATTCGCTAAGCGATATTATGCGTTAATTTCTTTGATGCTGATCGCCGTAAATTGCTGACGGTGACCGTTACTTTTTTGATAACCTTTTCTCCTTTTCTTTTTGAAAACGATTACCTTGTCTCCTTTTACATGGTCAAGGACTTCTGCGGTGACTTTAGCACCTGCTATAGCTGGGGCGCCAATAGAAATTTTTCCACCATTATCCACCAACAACACACGATCAAATTCAACTTTTGATCCGGTTTCAGCTGACAATCTGTGAACAAAAACCTTTTGGTCTTTTTGCACTTTAAATTGCTGCCCTGCTATCTCTACAATTGCGTACATATAGCTAATTTTTAAATTTAGGATTGCAAAGATACGAATTTATCGCGATCTTCCAAACAAAATCTTTTGATTTATTCATAAGACAAAAAGCACTATTATCGAGGAGCGGATCGACCTAGTAGGCTTGGTAAATTCGCCATGAGTATACCTACAAGAATTACGAACATGGAAGCAACCTGTTCAACGGTAATGCTTTCTCCGAACTGCCATCCTATTCCAACCGATACTATGGGCATTAGGTAGGTCACACTGCTTGCGAATAACGCTGAAGATAAACGAATGGTAGCATTAAACAAGACAGTTGCCATTGCGGTTCCAAATAAGGCAAGAACTATAATTGCAGCCAGCCCATGTGTTGCAAGTGGATTTTCTTCCAGCACTCGAGTGGTATTTAGAAATAAAAAAATCAAGAGGGACGGCAACCAAATCAACGAAAGAGAAATACTTGTTACCTGAATAGAGGTGTAATGCTGAAGTTTATACTTAATAGTGCTAAGACTTATTGCGTAAAACAGTGTTGCTAAAATTACCGCAAGAATGTGTGTGAGATCTCCAGATAAAGAACTTTGTTTTCCGCTCATAACCAGCAGGACAATTCCAGCGGTTCCAATACTTACACCGAGATATTGGTAAAAAGATAAACGCTGCTGAAAAATAAATATGCCAAGCAATAATGTAAATATCGGTGTGAAGCTATTTAGCATGCCAGCTAAACCAGAGGTAATTCCTGTCTCGGCAAAGGTGAACAAAAATGCCGGTAAAAAACTTCCACATGTTCCCACAATAAAAAAGTATAGTAAATCTGAATATGATTTTAGCTCTTTCCAACCTCTATAAGCCCAAGGTAATAAAACTGTGGAAGCGATCAGCATGCGAAGTGCGCCAACTTGCGGGGCACTAAAAATTAATGCACCATTTACGCCATACATTCCTTTCTTCATTAAAATAAATGAACTCCCCCAAATAACGGAGAGAATAATCAAAAGAATCCAACTTTTTAAAAGGTTAGTCACAGCTCAAAAATAAGTGAATCACAGGTTGGTAAAATAAGCAATATAAAAACTTGTTAACGCACTATGTGGAATACCTGTTAAAAAAAATCCCACAATATCCCACAAATACATAAATCTCTTGTAAAATAAAGAAATATGTGGTATTTTTTATTCTAAAATGAAACATGTAAATTCGCATTACGTTAGAAGTTATCAACAATTTAAAATCAAGTGGTAAAAAGTGGTAATTAATCCATTAATTTTACCCATTATTTAAGCTATGGCAGGATTAGTAGGAGAATTTGAAGTAAAACTTGACGAAAAAGGTCGGTTCTTATTTCCTTCCGGTTTACGGAAGCAGCTCGCTACGTCGTCCCAGGGTGATTTCATGTTGAATAAGGGTTTTGAAGATTGTTTAACCTTATTTCCTTTGCCTGAGTGGGAAAGAATAAGCGATAAGCTTTCGAAAATGAACTTATTCAAACCAAAGAACAGAATGTTCTACCGGTTATTTCATCAAGGCGCCAAACAGGTGAGCCTTGACAATGCAGGGAGGGTGTTAATTCCTGTTGCGCTGATGGAAAGGGTAGGGTTGATGGCTGAGGTTATGCTAATTGCATACAATGACCGAATCGAGATCTGGGACAAATCCAAATACTTCGAAATGATCGAAGGAAACATGGCCGATTTCGCTGACTTGGCGGATGAAGTAATGGGTGATTTGGACAATGGAGAATAATACGACTTATCACATACCTGTGCTCCTACAAGAGTGTTTGGAAGGGTTGAACATCAAGCCTGATGGAATTTACGTTGACGTAACATTTGGTGGCGGAGGACATGCTAAAGTCATTTTTGAAAAGTTAAACTCAAAGGGCAAACTATTTGCATTTGATCAAGATGAAGCTGCTCAACAAAATGTTTGGAAGGCCGATAATTTTCAGCTCATTCCAGCAAATTTTACGTACCTAAAAAATCATTTAAAGCTTCACAAAGTTTCTGCTGTTGATGGTGTATTGGCAGACCTTGGCGTATCTTCTTATCAATTTGATGAGCCTTCACGTGGATTTAGTATTCGTGAGGATGCTAGATTGGATATGCGAATGAATCAACATGCTGCATTATCCGCATATGAAGTGGTGAATACCTACGAGGAGGCTCAGTTGGCTCATATTTTTAAATTTTATGGGGAATTGAATGCGTCAAGAGCAATGGCTGCAACTATCGTTTCAAAACGTTCAGATAAGGCTATAGAAACTACCGTCCAATTAATGGAGCTCTTGCGCCGATTTGCACCCAAATTTAAAGACCATAAATTCTTTGCACAAGTTTTTCAGGCTATTAGGATTGAAGTAAATCAAGAATTAGAAGTCCTAAAGGCTATGTTGACCCAAGCTGCTGAATTATTAAATCCAGGTGGAAGACTTGTGGTAATGTCATACCATTCCCTCGAAGATCGCTTGGTGAAAAATTTTATGAAACGTGGTTCCTTCGATGGAAGCATTGAAAAAGATTTTTTTGGAAATGTGCAAAAGCCATTAATTGAAGTGACACGACATCCCGTAGTTGCCTCTGAGGATGAGGTTGTTCGGAATTCGAGATCAAGAAGTGTAAAACTTAGAATTGCAGAGAAAATATGACCGACGGCGATTATATAGTGTATAACCTTCCAGAAGACAAGGAACCTTCCAAAAAAACGGAGAGGCCTTCGCCTGAAGTGAAAAAAAAATCAGCTAAAAAAGAGCAACAAAAGGTCAGTGCTTTCACCCAGATTTTGAACGGGGATTTTTTGACAAAAGAGTTTTTCTTAAATAACCTAAGTTTTTTATTCTTTTTAATGTTCCTGCTTATTTTACTTATCTCTAAAGGGTATTATGGTAAGCAAGTAGGTAAAGATATTGTGAAAGCACAACGTGACCTCGATCAAAGTGCTGCAGAATATGTGGAGCTCAAATCGAAATTAGAAACAGAAACGAGAAGGATAAGCCTTGTTGAAAAATTGGATTCAACTGGACTTAGGGAAACCAAGAATGCTACTAAAGTAATCCGTGTAAAGCCATGAGTCAAGATAAGAATTTTCTTTACTATCGCGCATATGCCATTTACTTTGGTTTCGTTGTGTTGATGCTAGGGGTTTTATACAAAACAGTAATGCTCCAAATCGAAGGGCGATCAAATGTTTTTTCTAGTTCTGATGAGAAGATACCTTACAGAACAGTAGAAAGGCCCGCCCGAAAAGGAGAAATTCTCGACAGGAATTATAATACACTGCTAACACATGTCACTTATTATGACATTTACATGGATCCGACTGTAGTTGACCAAAAAACTTTTGATAAAGAATTGAATGAGTTAGGAGAGGCGCTTCAAAAAATGTATCCCAAGGAAAATGAGGCTTATTATGTCAATTTGATTTTAAAGGGTAGAAATGAAGGAAATAGAAGTGTGTTGATTCGTAAAGCTGTTACGAATGACCAGCGATTGAAATTACGCAAATTTCCAATTTTCAATTTGGGAAGATTTAAAGGCGGTTTAATCGATGATGTTGAACATGTGAAAATAGAAAAGCCTTACAGCCCCATGTTAACAAGAACCCTTGGTGATGACCGCATGATTGGAATTTACGGAGCTTATTTTAGTTATTTAAAAGGAGAGTCGGGGGAAGAAGTTGAGCAACGCTTTGCTACGGGCTGGAAGAAAATAGGTCAAGTTACCAAAGATGCGGTCGAAGGAGCAGATGTTGTGACAACCATCGATAAAGAAATTCAAGAGGTTGCGCACTCTGAGTTATATAAACAAGTTTTGGCATTGGAAGCCGATCACGGCTGTGTTGTGGTAATGGAGGTTAAAACAGGATATATAAGGGCTATCGCAAACTTGAAAAGGAAACCGAACGGGACATGCGCCGATGAATTCAATTATGCTATCGCTCAAGGGGAGGTGCCCGGTTCAACCATGAAATTAGCTTCTCTCATGGCAGGACTAGAGGATGGAAAATTTAAAATTACCGATAAAGTTAATGCAGTTGGAACGTATAATTTTGCTTCAGGACATAAACTTCGAGATTCTAATCATGGCATGGGATACGGAGAAATAACCATTCAACAAGCCTTTGAAAAGTCATCAAATATAATTTCACAAATTATTCATAAAGCATATCGCAACGAACCACAACGTTTTCTTGATAAATTAAAACAATTTGGAGTGACGGATCCTTTGGGAATAGATCTAAAAGGGGAAACGAATCCGGTTTTTCCAAAACCAGGTACTGATGCTTGGAATGCAATCTCTCTTCCTTGGATGTCAATTGGTTATAGTGTATTGCAAACACCATTACAAACCTTGGCATTGTACAATGCTATTGCCAACAACGGAAAACTTCTTCGACCGCTTTTTGTGCAAGAGATTCGGAGGGGAGGGGTCACGTTGGAAACTTTCGACCCTGTGGTATTACGTGAAAAGGTTTGCTCCGATCAAACGGTTAAAATTATGCAACAATGCCTTAAAGGGGTGATGACAAATGGTACCGGAAAGTCACTTATAAGCTCAATGTTTCAAATTGCCGGAAAAACTGGTACAGCAGAAATACAAGGAGAAAAAGGACAATATGGTGAAAATGAATCGAACAGTTCATATCAGGCATCATTCGTAGGGTATTTCCCTTCGGAAAATCCTATTTACAGTTGTATTGTTGTTATTTCAAAACCGAATCCTGCAATTGCCTATTACGGTGCAGAGGCAGCAGGAACAGTATTTGCAGAAGTTGCAAATAAGGTGTTTGCCTCTTCATTGAAATACCATAAGGCTGTAAATGAAGGTGCAAAATCAAAAGATTTACCGCAATTTAAAACAAGTTATTCGAGGGATATCACAGCCGTTGCACAAAAATTAGGGTTGCCCTATGGTGTTTCTTCCATAGGAGATTGGCAGGGAGCCGATACATCTAAAGGGAAAGTTATTATTTCAAGTAAGCTTAAGTTGGATGCGAAGTTGCCCAACGTGGTCGGAATGAATGCAAAAGATGCAGTATTCGTTCTAGAAAGTAAAGGAATGGTAGTAAGGTTAAAAGGTTTTGGAAAGGTGATTTCGCAATCCTTAACTCCTGGATCGCCAATTACGAGAGGGCAAATTATTCGATTGGAACTGAAATGAAAGTACTAAAAGATATATTATTTGGAGTGCCTTTAACAACTGTGAAGGGTACAATGGAGACAAAAGTTTCATATTTAACATTTGACTCGCGCACCGCGACTGAATCGTCCCTATTTATTGCGATTTCAGGCTCAACAACTGATGGGCATGATTATATCTCCAAGGCCTATGAAAATGGATGTCGCAGTTTTCTTGTTCAAGACATGCAAAAAGTGCCTTTTGAAGACACAATTGTGATTGAAGTCACTGATACTTCATATGCACTGGGATTGGCGGCATGTAACTTTTACGATAATCCTTCTAAAAAAATAAAACTTATAGGGGTAACAGGAACAAATGGGAAAACTACCACTACCACGTTATTATATGATTTGTTTTCTCAATTTGGTAGAAAAACTGGTTTACTGTCAACTGTAGTGAATAAAATAGCAGACCAAGAAATACCCTCAACGCACACAACACCTGACCCAGTTCAGTTGAATGCATTACTTCAAAGGATGTATGATCAAGGGTGCGAATATTGTTTCATGGAAGTAAGTTCACATGCCATACACCAACAACGAATTGCTGGTTTGAACTTCTCAGGCGCAGTTTTTACCAATATAACACACGACCACTTAGACTATCACCAAACTTTTTCCGCATATATTACCGTTAAAAAAGCATTTTTTGATGGCTTAAGTCATGATGCGTTTGCGTTAACTAATGCAGATGACAAAAATGGTGCAGTCATGTTGCAAAACACCAAGGCCAAAAGAATTAATTACGCCCTAAAAACTCCCGCTGATTTTAAAGGAAAGATTATTGAAAATGCACTTAGTGGTTTGGTTTTACAAATAAATAACCAAGAAGTATATACCAAATTGGTCGGTGAGTTCAATGCATATAATTTATTGGCAGTATACGGTGTAGCAACTGAATTGGGGTTTGATACTCTCGAAATTTTAACGGGTTTAAGTAACCTAAATGCGGTGGATGGCCGATTTCAATATTACAGGAGTAACGGAGGACTTACGATTATTGTTGATTATGCCCACACGCCTGATGCCTTAGAAAATGTTCTGAAAACAATTTCCGGTATTCGTAAGGGTTCGGAAAAAGTAATTACCGTTGTAGGTTGTGGAGGTGATAGAGATAGAACGAAGCGTCCATTAATGGCTGCAATAGCATCGGAATGGAGTCAACAAGTAATATTGACTTCGGATAACCCAAGAACGGAAGATCCTAACAAGATTATTGAGGAGATGGAAGCTGGTTTGTCTTCTGATAGACATACAAAAACCTTATCTGTATTGGATAGAAAACAAGCAATCAAAACGGCCGTCGTGCTGGCTAATGCTGGAGATATTATATTGATAGCGGGCAAAGGGCATGAAAAATACCAAGAAATAATGGGTGTTAAATACGATTTTGATGATTTCACACTTACTAAAGAACTAACCAAAGAATTGAATAAATAATGTTGTACTACTTTTTTGATTACTTAGATAAACTAAATGTTCCGGGTGCTGGTTTGTTTGATTTTATCTCCTTCAGAGCCGCAATGGCATTAATAACCTCATTAGTTGTCTCAATTATTTTCGGTAAGAAAATCATTTTGGCACTTCGCAAACAACAAATTGGCGAAACGGTTAGAGATCTTGGTCTTTCAGGTCAAATGGAGAAGTCGGGAACACCAACAATGGGTGGTATTATTATTCTGAGTGCCATTTTAATCCCTACTATTTTGTTTGCTAAACTACATAACATCTATGTAATAACTATGATTATTGCCACTATCTGGCTCGGGATGATAGGGTTTTTAGACGATTACATTAAGGTATTTAAAAAGAATAAAGAAGGGTTAAAAGGAACCTTTAAAGTTATTGGTCAAATAGGAGTGGGCTTGATTGTAGGTTGTATGCTGTACTTCTCTGATGATGTAACTGTGCACAAAAGAGTCAATGCAGATTATCAGTTGCAGAACGATGAAGAATTTGTCACCCACCTGCATGTGCAAAACGAAGGAGAAAACTATAAATGGATTAAAACGGACGACATGACTACGACGATTCCATTCATCAAAGGAAATGAATTTAATTACAACTGGCTAATCGGAGACATGAACAAGTCATACGGGTGGTTGCTGTTCATTCCAATTGTGATATTTATAGTTATTGCCGTTTCCAATGGAGCTAATATGACAGATGGTCTTGATGGATTGGCCACTGGGACATCAGCAATTATTGGACTTGCGTTAGCCGTTCTGGCCTACGTGAGTTCACATGCTAAGTTTGCAGATTACCTCAATGTAATGTACATACCACATGCTGAGGAAATGGTGATTTTTATTGCGGCATTTGTTGGTGCATGTATTGGGTTTTTATGGTATAACTCATATCCTGCACAAGTATTCATGGGAGATACAGGTAGTTTGGCAATTGGAGGGATTATAGCTGTATTTGCCATAGCTATTAGAAAGGAGTTGTTGATTCCTGTTTTGTGTGGGGTTTTCCTTCTTGAGAATTTATCCGTAATGATGCAAGTAGGCTACTTCAAATACACTAAAAAAAGATTTGGTGAAGGACGGCGGATTTTCTTGATGGCTCCATTGCACCATCATTTTCAGAAGAAAGGATTACATGAGGCAAAAATCGTCTCGCGATTTTGGATTCTAGGTGTATTGCTTGCTGTGGTAACCATTGTAACCCTAAAATTGAGGTAACAGAAATGTTGGGTAAAGGAAAACATATCGTAATTCTAGGAGCCGGAGAAAGTGGGGTGGGTGCCGCAATGCTTGCCATGATAAAAGAATGGCAAGTGTTTGTTTCTGATGCGGGAAAAATAAAAGAAGAATTTAAGTTAGAGCTTCAACACCTAAATGTAGAATGGGAAGAAGGTCAGCATAGCGAAGAGCGAATTCTTCGGGCAGATTTAGTTGTTAAATCCCCGGGAATTCCAAATACAGCACCACTTATTGTAGCACTCAGAAATAGAGGTATTTCCGTGATATCAGAAATTGAATTTGCAAGTTATTATACGAACGGCAAAAAGATTTGTATTACCGGAAGCAACGGTAAGACAACAACTACGATGTTAACCCATCATATTCTTAAAAAAGCAGGTTGGGATGTTGGATTAGCGGGTAATGTAGGTCAAAGTTTTGCAAAGCAAGTGGCAGAAGGAGATCACGCTTGGTACGTAATCGAATTAAGTTCATTTCAACTCGATGATATGTTCGATTTCAAAGCGGAAATAGGCATACTGACAAATATTACACCTGATCATTTAGATAGATATGCATATGAAATGCAACGGTATGTCGATGCTAAATTCAGGATTTTAAACAATCAAACACACGATGATTGGTTCATTTACAATTTTGATGACCCGATCATTAAGTCGGAAATCGCAAAAAGAAATCTTCCAATGAAAACAGCACCTTTCTCCTTGAAAGAGGAGATAGAAATAGGAGGATTTGCAACTAAAGAACAACTAACAATAAACATAAAAGATCAATTTACTATGTCCATTCATGATTTAGCTTTGAAGGGTAAGCACAACACCCAAAATTCGTTGGCAGCAGGAATTGCCGCGAGAATTGTAGAAATTCGTAAAGATGTGGTTCGAGAAAGTCTCGAAGATTTCGTAAATGTTGAACATCGCCTAGAGTTTGTAGCCAAAGTTAATGGTATCGAATTCATTAACGACTCAAAGGCAACAAATATAAATTCGACGTGGTTTGCCTTAGAAAGTATGGAAAAACCAGTTATTTGGATAGTCGGAGGAGTGGATAAAGGAAACGATTACTCCGAGTTGATAGAGCTAGTGAAAGACAAGGTTAAAGCGATTATTTGCCTAGGTTCTGAAAATGATAAAATAAAAGCTGCATTTTCTACAACCGTTGATACAATTGTTGAGGCATCTTCGGCAGTAGAGGCGGTAGCTTATGGTTACCGATTAGCAAATAAGGACGAAACAGTGCTTCTTTCTCCGGCATGTGCAAGTTTTGATCTTTTTGAGAATTACGAGGATAGAGGCAATCAATTCAAACAAGCTGTTAGAATGCTGTAAGATGAGTAAAGAGGAACTTCAACAAATAGAAAACCAACTCATTGAAGCAAGAAGAAAAGGGCTGCTTCTTGAAAGAGATAGTACACTTGTCGCTCGAGGGAAGGTGTTGGAGATGGATGCATTTAGTTGGCAAAATCCATCCATTGAAGTATTAGAAAAAACGATTTTATCCTTTCCTTTTTCGGTTCTTTGGATTGGAAATTCTGGAGAGATTGATTCATTAATTGAGCGAGGAAATATTGAATCTAAGAAATTGACAACCTTGATTTATGATACTGATGAAGTCGGTTGTGATGTCAATTGGGCATTGGAAAGGTGCGTAAAATTGAAGTTTAAACCGGGAATTTTGCTTTTTACAAGTTCAAACAGTAACTCTGAATATAACCAAAGAAAATTTGCTGAATTCATTCAATTGATTCAAACAACATGAGAGATTACCTAAAATACCTTAAAGGTGATCCGGTTATTTGGATAATTACCATATTGCTTATGGCATTTTCCTTGGTGACTGTGTATAGTTTTGTTCCAATTCTTGTGAAAATAGAAGGTGGTTCACCATTACAATACCTTGGTAAACACTTTCTATATGTTGTTATTGCCTTTTTTGTAATGTTTTTCATACATAGAACTGATGCCAAATACATAGGTCAACTATCAAAGTTTAGTTATTACCTCGCCATTTTGATTTTATTATTCACTATGTTTTTTGGTACGCAAGTGAATGATGCCGGCCGTTGGATAAAAATACCTTTTATAGGATTGACATTTCAGTCTTCAGATTTTGCAAAGTTGGCACTTATTGTATACTTATCCAGGTTATTGGTAAAGAAAAAAGAAAAATTCAGCGACTGGAAAGAGGGAGTTTTTCCGGTAGTTCTGCCGATTATTGTTATCTGTTTTTTGATCTTAAAAGATAATTTTTCAACTGCGGCAATGTTGTTTATGCTCTCCTTCGCTATGTTATTTATTGGACGAATGCCTTATGGTAAACTTTTCACCATGATGGGTGCTGGAATAGCCTTAGTTGTGCTAGTAATATCGCTTCATAAAGCCGTGCCGCAGTTAAATATTTTACCGAGGTATGATACATGGGTTAGTCGATACAATTCCAAAGTAGATGAATCCTCTGCCGATATTCTTAAAAACGCACAAGCAAACAATGCGAAATTAGCAATTCATAACGGGTCGTTTTTTGGGCAAGGTGTTGGTGACGGTAAATTAAAAGAATTCATTCCAGAGGCCTATGCGGACTTTTATTATTCCAGTTTTGTGGAGGAATTCGGACTGTTGTCAGCCATTTTTTTAATTCTCATGTACATGATTTTATTATTGCGAATAATTCGTATTGCACTTAAAACGGACGATTTGTTTCAAACGTATGTTTGCATGGGAATAGGCATTCACTTACTTACTCAGGCGAGCATAAATATGTTAGTTTGTACGGGAATTTTTCCGGTAACAGGACAAAACATGCCGTTTTTAGCTATGGGGGGTTCAGCATTAATTATGGCGTGCGCTTCCATAGGTATTGTACAGTCTTTTGCGTATAACCTGCAAAAAAGAAAAATTGAATTGAGTGAAACGAATTTTCAAACTGCAAGTACATCATGATCAATAGAGTAATTATTTCAGGAGGAGGAACAGGCGGCCATATATTCCCTGCTGTTGCAATTGCAGATGAGCTTAAACGTAGAAATCCCGCAATAGAAATTCTTTTTGTCGGTGCGGAGGGTAGGATGGAGATGGAAAAAGTTCCTCTTGCTGGATATCAAATTATTGGGTTGCCGATTGCAGGACTGCAACGCAAATTAACACTTTCAAACTTTATGTTGCCATACAAGTTGGCAAAAAGTCTTTTAAAAGCAAGAAGAATTATAAAGGATTTTAAACCGCAATTAGTTGTAGGCGTTGGTGGGTATGCAAGTGGACCTATACTAAAAATGGCTAATTTATTAGGAATTCCAACCTTGATTCAAGAACAAAATTCATTCGCAGGTAAGACAAATAAATTATTGGCACAAAAAGCGCGTACAATCTGTGTAGCTTATGATGGTATGGAGGCTTACTTTCCCGCGCAGAAAATTGTTCTAACAGGCAACCCTGTTCGCAAGGAAATGTCTAGGTCAGAAGTTTCAAAAATTGAAGCAATAAATTTTTTCAAATTGGATTCATCCAAGAAAACTATCTTAGTAATTGGAGGTTCTCTTGGTGCACGAGCAATAAACCAAGCCTTGATTCATGAAATTACTAAATGGAAATCCTATGACGAAACAATTCAAGTTTTGTGGCAATGTGGTAAATTGTATTATGACGAATTAAAGGTAAAGTTAGCGCATGCTGATTCGAAAAATATTTATTTGTTGGAATTTATCCAACGTATGGATTTAGCTTATGCTGCTGCAGATCTTGTAGTCTCAAGAGCCGGTGCATTGTCTGTTTCAGAATTGTGTTTACTTGGAAAGGCATCGATTTTAGTCCCTTCACCAAATGTAGCTGAAGATCACCAAACGAAGAATGCAATGGCGTTGGTGAGAAAAGATGCTGCTGTAATGCTCAAAGATGATGAATTAAAAAACAAGTTAATCAGCAAAGTAACAGAATTGTTAGGTGATGAGAATGCCATTGCTAACTTGTCCAAAAATAGCCTGCTATTGGCAAAACCTAATGCAACAGAAGAAATTGTAGATGAATGTGAAAAAGTAACAAAACAATGAATAGAATAAGTTTAGATAAGTTTTCATCGGTCTATTTCATCGGTATTGGAGGAATAGGAATGTCTGCATTGGCGCGTTACTTTTTGAGTTTAGGTAAACAAGTGGGGGGTTATGATAGAACACCAAGTGAATTAACTGAAAGATTAATTGTGGAAGGTGCTTGGGTACATTATGAAGATGATATTGAAGAAATACCAAGTTTTTTTAAAGTCATTGAAAAAACACTGATTATATATACACCAGCAATTCCAAAGACAATGGCTGAATTAAATTATTTTCAATCGAATCAATTTCAATTAATGAAACGAGCGGAAGTATTGGGCTTAATTACGCGGTTTTCCAAAGGGTTGTGCGTGGCAGGAACTCATGGCAAAACAACGACGAGTTCAATGCTTGCGCATATTTTGAACGAGAGTACATGGAAATGTAATGCATTTCTTGGTGGAATTGCAACGAATTTTCATTCAAACATTGTGCTTTCATCAAATAGTTCATTCACAGTTATTGAAGCAGATGAGTTCGACAGGTCTTTTTTGCAACTTAGTCCGCATAGCAGTATAATAACGTCGGCAGATCCAGATCATTTAGATATTTACGGTAATAAAGAGCAATTTCTAGAAGGTTTTCGTCAGTATGCGATGAAATCAGATATGAATGGATTTTCGATTCAAAAAGAAGGTTTGAATTTATCGAGTTTATCAAAGGTTGTTACCTATGCATTGTTCTCAGATCGCGCAGATTATACCATGACGAATTTACGGTGGCATCAGGGGTTCTTGTTCGGAGATGTTACAGGTAAAAAATTTACATCGCCGAATGTTCAGCTAGGTATTCCTGGGTTCCATAATGCCGAAAATGCTTTGGCATGTATAGCACTTCTCAGTGAATTAGGTATGGAAGAATCAGAAATTCGTCATGGATTAGCAAGTTTTCAAGGTGTAAAACGAAGGTTTGAATACCATATTCGCTCGCAAGAACTTGTATATATTGATGACTATGCGCATCACCCCATGGAAATAAAAAGTTTAATATCTTCTTTACGTATGCTGTATCCAGAAATGCCTATAATAGGTGTTTTTCAGCCGCATCTGTTTACACGCACAAGAGACTTTTCGGAGGGCTTTGTACTTGAGCTTTCTGCGTTGGATGAGTTGGTGCTAATGCCCATATATCCTGCACGCGAGGAACCAATCCATGGTATAACAAGCGAATGGTTATTGCAAAAAATAAAACTTAAACGTAAATCATTGAAAACACCCGCTGAAGTGATTCAGCATTTTAAAGAGCTAAAAAGAGGTGTCGTGGTTACAATTGGAGCAGGCGATATTGACAGGCTTGTCATGCCGTTGAAGGAAATTTTAGAAACTAATTTGACAGAATGAAATTATGGCTTAAAATTTCGGCATGGGTACTCTTACTAAGTGGTGTAGGTGTTATTTTCTATTTTGCCAATATATTGGATGAAAATAAGGTAATTGATCCCCCAAATGTTGCTATTCATTACGAGGGAGAAAATGCAATGCTGACAGAAAAAGAATTGCTCTACAGGCTTTCTCAAAAACAATTTCTATTCAATGGTCAACGAGTTAAAGAATTAGACATTCCTGGCATTGAAAGAATTATAAATGAGATGCCGGAAGTCAAAAATGCACACGTGTTTCGCGATATAGGAAGTTCATGGTCAATCGAATTGGAATTAAGAAAACCAATTGCTCGAATTTTTAATACGTTTGGACAATCTTTCTATATTGATTCTGATGGAATTTTAATGAATCGTTCAGATTTGCACACGGCACGAACACTCGTTTTTTCGGGAAGCATAAAAGACGAATTTCAAGTGGGAAAAATAAGCGAAATTATTAACAACGACTCCTTGAAAAGTATTAAAAAATTGGATGATATCTACCGAATTTCAAATTATGTTTGCAATGATCCATTATTACATCATTTGATTGCTCAAGTATATGTAAACGAACAAGGGGAGTTTATAATGGTGCCAATAGTAGGAGAGGCATTAATACATTTTGGTAAGGCGGATACAGAACGAAAGGTGGCTGATAAATTCGAACGTTTAAAGGTCTTCTATCAACAGGGTTTGCCATATGAAGGATGGAATAAGTATGCTGAAATTAATTTAAGTTATGATGGACAAATCGTTTGCAGAAAAAGACAAGGGCAACCAGCCAACTAGAAAAAGTCCGGTGGTAATAGGTTTGGATATAGGTACAACCAAAATCGCCTGTTTTGTTGGTCGCAAAAACGAACACAACAAAATTGAAATTATTTCTATGGGCAGAAGCGAATCGCTTGGAGTAATGCGTGGCGTGGTTTCTAATATAGAACGAACGATTCAGTCTATTACGACAGCAGTTCAAGAGGCACAAAATTGTAAAGACGGTAATTTAACAATCAAAAATGTATTTGTGGGGATCGCCGGTCAACACATTAAAAGTTTACAGCATAGAGGGATATATACCCGAAGGGCGAAAGATGGTGAAATTTCGCAACTTGATATTGATAATTTCATAGACGACATGTACCAGATGGTTATGAACCCTGGTGAAGAAATTATTGATGTGATACCGCAAGAATACATTGTAGACAATGAGCCGGAGATTAAAGATCCCATAGGAATGGCTGGCACAAGGTTAGAAGCAAATTTTCATATCATCACAGGCCAAGTAAGCAATGTTTTAAATATCAAGAAATGCGTGGATAGGTCTGGGTTAAATACAAAAGGGATTATTTTGGAGCCTATTGCTTCGGCTGAGGCAGTATTAAGCGAGGAGGAGAAAGAGGCGGGTGTCGTATTGGTAGATATTGGTGGAGGTACTACGGATGTGGCTATTTTTCAAGATGGTTTCATTCGTCATACTGCAGTAATACCATTTGGTGGAAATGTCATCACTCAAGACATCAAGGAGGGATGCACTATCATGCAGCGGCATGCAGAAGCATTGAAAGTGCGATTTGGAAGTGCATTGGCCTCTGAAAGTAGGGACAATGAGGTAGTTTGTATACCAGGAATTCGCGGCAAAGACCCAAAGGAAATTACCTTGAAAAATTTAGCCAGTATTATTCAAGCGCGAATGGAAGAAATCATCGAATTGGTAAATTACGAAATTAAAAATTCAGGATACAGTAAGAAATTGATTGGTGGTATTGTAGTTACAGGAGGAGGAGCGCAATTGAAGCACCTTACGCAATTGTTTGAATACATGACAGGTATGGATACACGAATTGGTTATCCAACGGAGCACCTTGCTAATACAAATGATATTAAAAATCTTTCAAGTCCAATGTATGCCACAGGAATAGGTTTGGTGCTAAAAGGATTTGAGGAATTTGATAAGAAATTTAAAGCTGAACCTCAGCCACAAGAAGCAACAACCAAAACAGAAGTGGTTGGTCATTCAGAAAAAGAACGTCGCGGGAGCTTTTTTGATAAGATTTTGCCGAAAGTGAAAGGTTTTTTTGAAGATAACGATAATTAATAATAAAATAAAATAAGAGGATATGTCATTAGAATTTGATTTACCAAAAGAAAATAACTCCATCATAAAGGTGATTGGTGTTGGTGGTGGAGGTAGTAATGCCGTCAATCATATGTATAACCAAGGAATTATTGGTGTTGACTTTATTGTATGTAATACGGATCGACAAGCGTTGGATATTTCACCAGTTCCTTACAAAATTCAATTAGGTCCAGCATTAACTGAAGGCAGAGGAGCGGGCATGATTCCAGAGATTGGAATGAATGCAGCAATGGAAAATATTGAAGAAATCAGAGAGTTGCTCTCCCGAAATACAAAAATGGTATTCGTTACCGCTGGAATGGGCGGAGGAACTGGAACGGGTGCCGCACCCGTCATTGCTCAGGTAGCCAAAGATTTAGGTATCCTTACAGTAGGTATTGTTACGGTCCCCTTTAATTTCGAAGGAAGAAAACGTCGCCAACAAGCGGAAGATGGCTTGAATAAAATGAGAGAGAATGTAGATACGCTATTAATAATCAACAACGAGCGTTTGCGTGATTTTGGAAAAGATATGTCGCTTTCTCAGGCATTTGGACACGCTGACAATATTCTAACTGTTGCTGCGAAAGGAATCGCAGAAGTGATTTCTGTTACAGGAATTATCAATGTAGATTTTAACGATGTAAATACTGTGCTAAGGAATTCCGGTCGCGCCATCATGGGTAGCGCTATTGGTGAAGGAGAAAATAGGGCAATAGATGCAGTGCAGAATGCGTTAGTTTCACCACTTTTAAATGACAATGACATATACGGAGCTAAATACGTATTACTCAACATTACCTATGGCAACAAAGAAGTCATGATGGATGAGATTACTGAAATTACAGACTATATTCAAGATGCAGCTGGGGCTACCGCAGATGTTATTTGGGGACACGGATACGATGCTAGTCTTGGTGATCAGTTGAGTATCACGCTTATAGCCACAGGGTTTAGTTCTGAACCATTGACAGGTTTTGAAAAAGCTCCAGAACGAAAGGTCGTTTCATTAGAAGATGAAGCGAAAAAAGAATTAACTTCTCCTCTCAATTCACCACTATATGAAAGTGGAACAGAGACAGAAATTGTAGCGGTTGAACCAACTGTGACAGAGCAATTACAACAAGAGCCTTTTTTGAAATCAGAGTTTAATGAAGAGGTTCAAATAGAATCAACTGTTTACTCAGAGAATGATGTAAATTCTCAAACGGAAGTAGCTAACTCAGTTTCTTTTGAAAGTGAAAATGCAGCGGAGGAGATCAATCTATTTAACGAACCAATTCAGCCAGTTGTAGAGGCATCCGGAGATGAAAAAGTTACTTATGATTTATTTGGATCAGTCGAAGAAAGTGATGATACAACAGAGGTGAAGCCGGTATGGAACGAAACATTAATAAATGATACAGTTGAAACCACTTGGAGTAATGAATTGATCGAGGAAAAGCTAGAAGAATCAAATACCATAGAGGATAACGTAGAAGGTTTTACTTGGGAATTATCCAATGAGGCAGAGGAACCGGTTACAGCGTCAACAACTCCAAATGACAATGTTGTAAGGCATTTATTAGAGGATGAAACAGCATCTTCTGTGATCTCTGAAGAGGTAAAACGACCAATAAGTGCTGAAGAATTGCAACAAAGAACGCAAGAACGTGTATCGAGAATTCAAGAATATACGGCAAAGTTGAAGAAAGCTGATGGTATCAATGAATTTGAAAAAGAACCAGCGTTTGTAAGAAGAAATATCAATTTAAATTCTTCTACTCCAAGCACCGAAGAGAATTTCTCTCGCTTTGGCTTAACGGATGATGGTTCAGGACAATTCTCTCTTAGAAACAATAACTTTCTTCACGATAACGTAGATTAAGATGAGTTTCTCAGCGAAAATAAATGATGCCATAAAGCAAGCTATGCTTGCCAAAGAAAAAGAGAGACTTGCAGCATTGCGAGACATTAAATCAAAGTTATTATTGGAAGCGACATCTGGAGCTGGGGGTGATGTAAGTGATGAAACTGCTGTTAAAATTTGTGTGAAATTACACAAACAGCGCATGGAAACATACGACCTATATATTTCCCAAGGAAGAGAAGATTTAGCTGCTGATGAACTTTATCAAGCTAAAGTGATTGAAGAATATCTTCCTAAAATGTTGAGTGAAGCTGAAATTCGTCATGAAGTTTTGCAAGCCATTCGGGAATCTGGAGCAGAAGGTCCTCAACAAATGGGTAAAGTGATGGGTGTATTAACCACAAAACTCGCGGGTAAGGCAGATGGAAAGATTGTAGCTCAACTTGTTAAAGAAGCGTTAAGTAAATAAACAAACAACAATTAATATAGAGAAACGCACTGAAAGGTGCGTTTTTTTTATCTTTGAAAAATGAACTTAAGTCAGTTAAAAGATGAAATGGTTGAAGTAATAAAAGCTTACAATCATAAGGGTTGGTCTCCTGCTACTTCAACAAATTATTCATTTAAGGATCATTCGGGTCAAATATGGGTGACGAGGTCCGGTATTGATAAAGCACTTGTAACTGCGAATGATTTTATAAAGGTTTCACCCGATGGCGAATCAGAAGGTGAGCATCGTAATATAGCACCATCTGCAGAAACAAGCATACATTGTGTGATTTATGCGTTATTTCCAGAAGCAAATTTCATTTTACATAGCCATGGCCCATATCCAGTGCTAATGTCCTCGAAATTATCGCATGAATTTATTGTTGACGGGTATGAAATTCAAAAAGGTTTTTCTGGAGTTAAAAGTCATGAGGGTAAATGTATTGTTCCAATTTTTCCGAACAACCAAGAAATGTCTTTTTTTAGGCAAGAATTGACCTACAGAAAAATGCAGTTGAACTTAAGTTGTTTCCTTATTAAAAAACACGGCACTTATGCTTGGGGAAAGTCCTTGTTTGAAGCTAAACGACATTTAGAAACTTTGGATTACCTTTGTCAATGTGAATTTCTAAATAGTAAATAATGGCAGTTTTATCTATACCTGAGAATAATTTTCAAACTCGAGATGTCGAGCAAATTCGGGCCTTTTTTGAAGCAAAAGGTATCTTTTTTGATCAATGGACTTGCGACGTTCAATTTGAAAATACCGCAACACAAGAAGAAATATTAGCTGCATATGATAAGGACTTAACTCATTTTATGCAACTTGGTGGTTATCAAACCGCAGATGTTATTTCCATAAATGCAACTACAGAAAATTATCCTGCAATTCGCGCAAAATTTTTGGCTGAGCATATTCATACAGAAGATGAGATTAGGTTCTTCGTAGATGGAAAAGGATTGTTTTGGTTTCATTTAGATAATGAACCGATTTTTAATTTGTTGTGTGAAAAAGGCGATTTAATTTCTGTGCCTGCTGGAACTAAACATTGGTTTGATGCTGGTCAGGAAAACCCGTTTGTTAAGGCAATTAGAATATTTATTGACATGACGGGTTGGGTGCCACATTATACCGATTCTTCTGTTGAGAAGAAGTTTTTAGATTTTAACATGCCATAAATGGGTTATAAATGTAAGCATATACTGTCTGATATTGAGGGTACTACATCTTCTGTTTCATATGTTTATGACGTACTTTTTCCTTATTTTAGAAATCATCTTTCAGAAATTACTCAATTTTCCCATTTATCAGAAGTCAAGGATGCCTTTTCACAAGTCATTTCAATTTGTCAGAAGGAAGATGGGGTAGTATTAACTACAAGTGAGGAGGTTATTCAAAAATTGCTTCAATGGAGTTTGGAAGACAAAAAAATAACTCCACTTAAAGCTATCCAAGGACTTATTTGGGACAAAGGTTATCAATTAGGAGAATTAAAAGGCCATGTTTATGAAGATGTTGCTCCAAACTTCGAGAAATGGGTCCTGAATGGGTTAAAAATAAGTATCTATTCATCAGGTTCTGTAACTGCTCAAAAACTTATTTTTAAGTATGGAATAACGGGAGATTTAACAAAGTGGATTTCTCAATATTTTGATACCAATATTGGTGGAAAGAGAAATTCTACTTCTTATGTAGCAATTTCTTCAAGACTTGGTATTAGACCGGAAGAGATCCTTTTTTTATCAGACATTAAAGAAGAACTTGATGCGGCAGAGGAAGCAGGATTGAAGACTATTCATGTTCTTCGAGAAGAAGGTATAGAAAGTTCTTCGATTTATCGTGCAAAAAATTTTAATGAAGTAGATAGTTTATTGCGTCAGATATAGGTTATAAGTTCAATTTCGGGTTTAGGATAGTTTTGAATTCTACTTGCGAAATGTTATTTCGGTTCAACAAATACTTTAAATCGTAGTCGTTCAGTTCGTTTTCGCGTATTGGTTTTTAAGGTAATTAATCGGTCTTGATAGAAATATTTACCATCGGTATTGAAATAAACGTCAATCTTGGCAGTTCCGTTAGGTTCAATGGGTTCATTAGGTAATTGCACATCTGTACAAGAACATTCCGTTTCAGCTGAATATATAATGAGCGGTGCTTTACCTTTGTTTGTTACCTGATAGGTAAAGTGTAACAATTTACCTTCTGGAGTTTTAGGGAACTTTGCAGTTCGGTAAGGTACAGAAAAAACCGCCGACTGTGAATACACAGCGGCGGTTAATAGGATGCTTACGTAAGTGAGCAGTATTTTCAACTCAATTAATTGTTTGTTGGAGCACCGGTATTATTCACTGGAGTTCCATTTTCAGGAGCTGGACCGACTTCACCTTTTATTCTTAATACAGAGATTCCACCTTCTACATTTACCGCGTTTGAGTTAATCGTTACGCTTTTATTGATAGGACCGGGTCTTTTTGTATCATATTTTACACGAATTGTACCTTTTGCTCCGGGAGCGATTGGTTCTTTCGGCCATTCAGGAACCGTACAACCACATGAACCTTTTGCATTGGAGATAATTAACGGTTGATCACCGGTGTTTTTGAATTCAAATGAACAATAAGGCTCACCATCGTACTTAATGTTACCGTAATCGTGTGTTTCTTTATTAAATTCAATTTTAGCACCTGATTGAACAGCCGTGCTTTGAGCATTGGCAGAAATCATCGCTGCCATTAAAAATGCAAAAGAGAAGAATAATTTTTTCATGATATTTTAATTTTATGTTGTTTACTTAATCAAAGATAGTACCCTAGATTAGCTTCTTAAAATTTTTAACACTTCATTAACAAGAATTATTCGTCCTGCTTTAACCATCCTTTTTTGATAAAATAAAAAAGTAGGGCAAGTGAAAGCAGCAACATGACCCCAACGATTGTGTAATAACCATATGGATATTCTAATTCTGGCATGTATTTAAAATTCATTCCATATATACCCACAATAAATGTAAGTGGAATAAATATAGAGGATACGACCGTTAAGAATTTCATGATTTCATTCATTCGCTGACCTTGTGCAGCGTAATATAAATTAGCCAATCCCTCTAAAATTTGTTTGTTTGCCTCTATTTCCTCCAGTATAGTTTGACAAGATTTTTGAAGATTATTGAAATAACGCATATTTTCCTTTTGAATAAACTTACTCTCGAATGAAAGTAATTCATTACTAATTTCTCTTAAGGGTAGCACAATTTTTCTTAGTGAAATTAACTTGCGTTTTTCATTTTCAAGCTCACGAAATAATTGTTTGTTTTGATATTTAAGGATTTGTTTATCGATAATTTCTATGTTCTTAGCAGAATCAGATAATACTTCAAAATAGTTGTCGATAATTGCCTCCAACATCCGATATAGTAAAAAATCAGGTCCTTTAGTTCTTATTTTTCCCCGAGATTTTTCAATTCTATCCCTTACATCGGTAAAATGATCGGAAGATTTTTCTTGATAGGAAATGAGGTAATTGTCTCCAAGAATGAAACTTATTTGATCTTCAACTAAGGTTTTTTCGGAAGAATCAGTTGGCAATAAGGAGCGAACAGAAAAGTATATATATGCTGGATATTCTTCAACTTTTGGACGCCTTACAGGCAAATAGAGTGATTCGACAACCAATTTATCAACACTTAGTTTTATTGCCAAACTTTCTATGTTTTCTCTCTCCTCTAGGCCATGGTAATTTAACCAATAGACATGGTCATTGTCTAAATCGCTTGCTAAAAAGGATTGCGCAAAATGACTACTAGATTCTTTCTGAATTGAAAAAAAAGAAGTGTTGTATTTATAAAGTTGACAATTATTCATTTTTAACTTGAGAGACATTTTTACTAAAAGCACAACCTTCGCACGTTACTTTTTTTTTAATGAATTTTTTGTAGAATAGGTTGATCAAAAAAGAAAGTGCACCGAAAATTACAAGAACAACAAGTACTAATTGACTCATATGCCAAGATGTTTTTCCCAGAATTCATTCAGTAAAACCACTAGTTTTCTCGACATATTGTTGTAAAACCGTTTTGTCCTATATCCACCAATCCAATTAATTCCTCGAATGGCATTTGTTACAAAGATTTCATCTGCGGCTAATAGGTTTTGCGGCAATATTGCACATTCGTAGACTTTAATGCCATTTGCTAAAGCCAAATTTATGATTTGCATCCTCATGGTTCCTGCTAAACAGCCTTCATCAAGACCTGGTGTATATAAAACGCCATTACTTACAACGAATACATTACAAGAAGAAGTTTCAAGTATATTACCTTTATCGTTGGCCAAAAATAAATCATCTAACCCTTTTTCCTGTGCAGAAATGGCTGCCATTACATAGGTAAGACCTGCTTTTGTCTTATAGTTGGATAAGAAATTTTTTTGCAGTTTAATGTCTTGATAAATATCAATTTCTAATCCCTTTGCATTGAGTTCAAAATGATTCACATCGTAAGGATAAACTTCAATGTAATAGTTGCATTCATTTGAATCTGGCAAATATGCTCCGCCTGTGACGCGGTCGAGAGAAAGTCTGCACCTACCACCTTCTTTTAAACTCGAACGATACAGTAGCTCTTTAATTTTTTCTTCGAAAAAAGCTGCATTAAAATAACTTGGCGTTCTCATTTTAATTGCTTTTGCACCTTCCATAAGTCTCTTAATATGATTCTCTATGTTCAAGGGTTTACCAGCAATAACTCGAATACTTTCAAATACACCATCCCCATAAAGGTGACCTCTATTGCCCGGATGGATTGTTGGGGCATCCGCAGGCAATATAGTGCCGTTATTATTTACATACAATACAGCCATTACAAAATCAATTCAAAAAAGGTTATCAATTTACTCGGTTCTAACAAAGTTACGTAAAGAATGCCAAAAAGTGCGCCTCCGATATGTGCCTCGTGCGCAATTCCAGAATTCCCCTTTTTCATTGCAAGGTATTCAATCAATAGGTAGACAGGTCCAAATACAAAGGCTGGAATTGGAACTGGGATGAAAAACAAACCAAGTTTCATGGTAGGATGCCAAAAAATGGCTGCGAAAATCACGGCTGAAACTGCTCCAGAAGCACCAAGACTTTGATAGTAAATGTTATTCTGGTGCTTAAAATATAAATAGCCAGTTGCAAAAATCCCGCCTAGAAAATACAAAAGAATAAGGTGAACTGATCCATCAGTCGCTCCGAACTCATAACGCCACTGGTATTCTAGAAAAGAACCAAGAAAATAAACCGATAACATGTTGAAAGCTAAATGTTGGAAATCTGCATGAATAAAAATGTGACTAAACACCCTGTAAAATTCATTGTATCTTTTCATTCGGTATGGGAAAAACGTTAATTTCGATTTCCAATTTTCAGAGCCAAAGCAGAGTACCGAGAGGATACCGGTTGACAACATAATGAGCAAAATAATACTGAACCCTGAAGTTACTGTAAACATATTTTACTAAATTAACCAATAAATTAAATGAGGTGCATAGAATTTTTGGACTAGTATGTTTTGTGGTATTAATTTGTTCGTGTAGCACTGAAGAGTCTGAAGAAAAAAATCAAGCAATAGACAAGACTTTTCTTACTGACTCTAAGTTGTCTGGTAAAGAAAAATTGCAGAAAGCTTTAGCATTCCCTTACTTAAAATCATTGGGTATGAATGAAGCACAGCAACAGGCTGTTAACACTTTTTATGAGGCAAATTCATTTAATTTCCAATTGTTCAAAGGAGATTCATTAACACGATTAGGTCAAAAGGCATATGATTGTATGAATGAACCGTTGCAATTTGGTATTCCAAGAAATCGTATACTTCCTTTGCAAGAAAGTCACCATTGGATCGAAAATGAGCTTATCTTAGCTTGTAATCTTTTAACTGCGGCGGGGATTTTAAAAAATGGGTTATTGGACTATGAAAACAAGTTAACTAAACCAACAATTCCTTTGGACGGCAAGGAATTTCATCTTCAGTTAAAGCAACTCGATACTATTTCACTCGCCAAGTTACTTATCAAACAAGGTCCGACCGATACGAATTATAGATTTATAGCTGATCACCTTTATGATTATTGCCAACGCGTATCTATTGATACACATCAATTTGTTTTGAAATCTAAAAAAGAGGATACGCTGAATTTCGAAAAAAACATTAGAGAATGTTTAATTCAAAAAGGTTTTCTGACCAATAAATCATCTAAACAAGAATTTAACTCCGCAATCAAGCAATTTAAGAAATTAAGTGGGTTTAATGAAGACAATCGAATTGATGAGGCAACTATTCAAGCCTTGAATGAAAGCACCTTAAATAAGGTTAAACGGATAGCACTAGCTTTGGATAAATTAAGACAACCTCGAAAAACTGATAAAAAATATGTGATAGTAAATCTCCCATCTTTCGAGCTGTTTTTTTACGCAGATGATACCCTTAGGAGTAGAAATCGCATAATTATAGGGAAAACGACTAATCAAACTCCTCAGTTGAAAGCAAGTATCAACCGAATTGTCTGTCACCCATTTTGGAAGGTTCCACAATCAATTGCCGATAAAGAAATTCTTCCTGCTGTGAAAGCAAATAGTCGATACTTGAGTACTAATCATTACCGGATTTATCGAGGAAAAAATGAAATTAATCCAACTACTGTCAATTGGAAACGTTATAAAAAGAATTTTCCTTACACAGTTATACAAGACCCAGGACCGCACAATAGTTTAGGTATTATTAAATTAGAATTTTATAATTCTTTCAGTGTTTATGTTCATGATACTCCGACTAAGTCCTTATTTCGAAGAGGTTATCGCAGTTTCTCCCATGGTTGTATGCGTTGTGAAAATCCTGTTGAATTAGCGAAAACGATTTTGGATTTTGATTCAATAAGCCCTAGGAATAGGAATGTTTATACAAGGGATTCAATTGATAGTATTCTCTACAGAGCAGTTAACTTTTCTATTCCACTGAAAAGAAGTATTCCGATTTATGTAGAGTATATAACAGTTTCTGCGACGCGTGATAATCTTTTTCTCCATTTAGACCTATATAAACGTGACGATGAATACTTGAACTTAATGTTCGGTTCATGAAAAGAATCTTTATTTTTGCAATATGACCATAGTTTCCCCGTCGGTGCTTTCGTGTGATTTTGCTAATATCCAACGAGATATAGAAATGTTAAATGCTTCTTGTGCAGAATGGATTCATATTGATGTAATGGATGGAGTATTTGTCCCAAATATATCTTTTGGTTTTCCGGTTTTAACGGCTATTAGAAAACACACTGGAAAAGTTTTAGATGTACATTTAATGATTTCAAATCCTGATCCGTATTTAGCTGAATTTTATGCATCAGGTGCAAATATCCTTACTGTTCATGTTGAGGCATGTACCCATTTGCATCGCACGATAAGTGAAATCAAACGCTTGGGAATGAAAGCGGGCGTAGCATTAAATCCACATACTCCTATAGCAGTTTTGGAAGATATTATTGCCGATGTAGATTTAGTATTAGTTATGTCGGTTAATCCAGGGTTTGGTGGTCAAAAATTTATTCCATCAACCGTCAATAAGGTGAATCGCTTAAAAAAGTTGATTCATGAAAAAAAATCAAATGCTATTATTGAAATTGATGGTGGTGTTAATTTAGAAACTGGAAAATTATTAGTTGAAGCAGGTGCAGATGCGTTAGTAGCAGGAAGTTTTGTTTTTGGTTCTACAGATCCACTTCAAACAATAAAATCTCTTGAACAACTCTAGTAACTTTTTCTTGAACATAGCGTTTTTAAGATCATGAAAACATATTTCTTATTCATTGTGAGTTTTAGTACTTCTGTCTTTTTTGCTCAGGACTTAATAGAAAAGGAACGTGAACTCAATAAATCGCTAATCTTGTTTCGTGGTGCGACTACCGATGAAGAAATGAATGATTTGAACGTGAAGTTTAAGGCAAAAATGGTAGAATTCTTGAAAAACGATGGGGCATTAACACATAAGTTTACCGAGTGTAAAACCATTGCGGTTCTCGATAGTCCTGATGGTTTGGTCCGGGTAATTACATGGAATATTGAGTATACAGATTATACTTACGCATTTGATGGTGTGGTTATGTATTTCGATGACCGGAAAGAAAAGGTAAAGCTTTTTGAGTTGACTGATGCCCTAGATCCTTATTCTGAAAGGCCAAATGGGATTATCGATTCAAAAAATTGGTACGGAGCCCTGTATTATCAACTTATTCCTTTTGAACGAAACGGTAAGATGGAGTACGTATTGCTTGGATGGGACGGTGGCACTCCTGGCAATAATTTCAAGGTGATGGATGTACTTACTGTTAACGCAAATGGAGTAAAGTTTGGAAGCCCAGTATTTAAAGAAAAAAACACGGTACACAAACGTTTGGTTTATGAATTTTCGGAGCAAGCAAAAATGAGTTTGAGTTATGAAAAAAAATACAACCGAATTGTAATGGACCATCTCTCTCCGGAATCGCAAAGTTTAGCTGGTGTTAAATCTTATTATGTTCCAGATATGTCTTATGACGCCTATTACTTAGAAGATGGCATGTGGTATTTGCGGGAAGACGTTATTGCAATAAATCAAGGAGATACTAAGCGAGATATGAAGAATTGGATGAATCCAGATGAAGACAGGCCGGGAGAAACAGTTAAACACGTAGCAAGAACTCCCGAGTCAGAAATGGAGGCAACAAAAAATGATCTTAATATGGTGCCAAAAAAGGTGAAATCCGGAAAGAGGGAATCAAAAAACAGCCTCAAAGTAACAACTGGAAAATATAAAACCAGAAAGAAGCCTCGAAAATTTAAAGAAATTAACCCCGAATAATGCAGCTAGGTAGAATAAATAAACTTACAATTAACAGAATTACACCACCAGGGGCATATTTACATGATTTTAAAGGCGATGAAGTATTATTACCAAAGAAATACTTAGATCCTCCTGAAGATTTTCAAGTAGGTGCTGCTGTAGATGTTTTTGTCTTCAAGGATTCTCAAAACAGGATAGTGTCTACAACGGAAAATCCGCACCTCCTACTTGGAACTGTGGCTTTTCTTAAAGTGGTTCAGGTGAATATGTACGGAGCCTTTGTAGATTGGGGATTAGATAAGAACTTATTTGTACCCTTCAAGGAACAGGCACAAAAGATGGAAGAAGGTAATTCCTATTTAGTAACTCTGCGTTACGACAATCAAACTGATCGCTTATTTGGAAGCAGTAAAATAGCTAAAATACTTGAGCCTTGCAGAGAGGAATTGGCCGAAACAGAAGTTAAATGTCTTGTGTGGCACGCCACTGATTTAGGTACAAAAGTAGTCGTCAATCAACGCTACGAAGGGTTGATATTTAAAAATCAAGTAAATAGGATTTTGCGTACGGGTGATGAAATAATTTGTTTTGTTCAAAAAGTGCGTGAAGATGGTAAATTAGATTTGCAACTTGATCCCTTGGGTCTCGAAAAATATGACCATGCATACAGTACCTTGCTTAAACTATTGCAAGAACGAAAAGAACTTTTTCTTCACGACAAATCTTCACCCGAGGAAATTAATAATGAAATTGGAATGAGTAAGAAGTTGTTTAAACAAACAGTTGGTAAGCTTCTTAAGAAAAAACTAATCGAAATGACTGAGGAGTCTATTCGACTAAAATAATATCGGCGCAGGAACTTTTTCGTAATCAAAACGCGCGCGTTTAAAAGGGAATATTTCTTGTAATTCTCCGGAATAATAAAATTCGAAAGATACCGCACCAAACGTATACAGTGAATTACCAACTTCGAAACTAGAGCCCCCAACTTCCGGATTTGCTTTTGGCTTTGATTTTTTGAAACCTAAGTTGAAAAGGGAGGCAAAGATTTCTGGTCTGTCATCTATAGGATATCCGGCTCTTTCCCATTGCATTTTGATTTGTTTTACAAAAAGTGCAGTATATAAATAGGAATAATAATGATTTTTCATTTGAACAAGTCTTTTTACCGTTGGACTCATTCCTTCGTTAACAGCAGCATTGAAATTTTGTGTTGAGTCATAATCTAATAAATGCTCGTATTGTGGTCCAAGATAATACACCGAGTTTTTATCCTTAAGGTGTTGCTCAATATTCTTTGCGGTTGTTTCTTTAATACCTGTTACTCCGTATGACAAGTTGTTTTCGACGACAAGAATCCTTAATGGACCTATGTATCTTTTATAAGATTCTCTCTTTGAATTGAATAGCCGGATTTGCTCTCCAACAAGGCATGCGACGATAAGTCTTGGTTCAACACCGGAAACCTGAGCTGCTGAATCGATGTAATATTTATCCTTTTTTACAGCCTCTTTGAAGGCTTGCCATTCGGCTATATTCATCCATTCAAAAACACTCAAATTCGTATGTTGACGAGGAGTCAAATTACTTTTCATTTGAGCTATATCTTCTTGGTATTTTGAATTTCCTTGCATTCGTAGGTCCACTGCATCCAACATTTTAAGCGCAAGTTTTTCGTCTTTAGTTTCTGTCCAAGCTTTTAAAATATAATTGGCGTTCAAGGGGAAGTAACGATTTAATACCATCATTCGATTCAGAGCCTCAAAGCGATGTTTCATAACATTTATGCTATCCGTTTTAAAGCCTTGGTTATATTTCCCATCCATTTCTTGGAAGTATCGGTTGTTTGGATCAACCATTCCCAAGTCATTGGAGGACATAATCCCACTCTGAAATAAAATCCAAGTTGTCAATACTCCCGCGCCAATACAAGCAAATATGTACAAGAAAATTAAATATAGTATTCTTATCCATTTTTTCGAAAAAAATGCCTGCATGCGCGATTTGAAGGTCATATTGTAAAAATATCAACTTGTACGAACTTATTCCTTTTAGGTTTCGCCTGATAACTTTGCTTCTTTCTATTAGTTGTATATTTGTGCGATGCAAGGCATGGAAGAACGTAAAATTGCCGTAATTGGAGGAGGTAGTTGGGCCACCGCGCTCACGAAAATAATTACTTCAAACGGTCATCACGTAAATTGGTGGATGAGAAGTGACCAAGCAATTGAGCATTTGGTTAGGTATCATCACCATCCTAATTACTTACAATCTGTTGAATTCGACACCTCGAAAATTAGCCTTTCCAATGATATAATAGCTACCATTAAAGCCAGTGAAATTATTATAATCGTCGTTCCTGCGGCCTACATGCATGCGACACTTAAAGATATTCCAAGCGAAAATTTTACCAATAAAATAGTAATTTCAGCAGTAAAAGGAATCGTTCCCGAATACAATGCAATTCCTGCACGCTATCTCCACAAGTCATTTTTAATACCTTATGACCATGTTGGAATAATTTGTGGTCCTTGTCATGCAGAAGAAGTTGCCATGGAGCGTTTGAGTTATCTGACAATAGCATGCATCGATGAGAACAAATCAGAAATGATTTCCGCCATACTAAGGAATCGTTATATACGCGCAACAGTTTCTGATGACTTATTTGGCACGGAGCTTTCGGCAATTTTAAAGAATATTTATGCCCTTGCAGCAGGGATATGTTCAGGTTTAGGTTATGGTGATAATTTTCAATCGGTATTAATTGCAAATGCCATCCAAGAAATAGAACGATTTATTGATCAAGTGAGCCCCGTTCACAGGGATACAAAAACGAGTGCTTATCTCGGTGATTTATTAGTAACCGCTTATTCTAATTTTTCGAGAAATAGAACCTTTGGTTTTATGATCGGGAAAGGATATTCTGTTAGAAATGCACAAATGGAAATGAAAATGGTTGCTGAAGGCTATTATGCAACTAAATCATTAAACGAAATAAATCAAAAATTCCAAGTGAATATGCCAATACTGGAAATGGTGAATTCTGTCATTTATGAAGGTATTGATCCCAAAATTGCTGTTATTAAATTGTCTGAAAAACTTACGTAAATGTTAAAAGTATTCAAATTTGGTGGTGCTTCGGTTAAAGATCCTGCTGCCATTCATAATGTTGCGACTATTTTGTCGAGATTTCCAAAAGAGAATTTGCTCGTTGTTGTATCTGCAATGGGAAAAACAACCAATAAATTAGAAGAAATTGTCAGGGCCTATCAGAAAAGTGAGGAACATGTATTTATGCGACTTGTACAAGAATTGGAAGATTTTCATTTGGAAATTTTACAGTCACTTTTTTCCGATCGTCACTTTAAAATTTATGGAATTATCAACGACATATTTGAACAATTACGTGTGCGATACAAAAAGGTGTTCTCGGAGAATTTTTCATTCGAATATGATCAAATCGTTTCGTTGGGAGAGGTTGTTTCAACACATATAATTAATGCCTATTTGGTTGAACGAGGGTTTTCTTCAGCATGGCTAGATTCCCGTAACCTGATTCGCACCGATAATAATTATCAAGAAGCCAATGTTGACTGGAATAAAACCGAAGAATTAATTGTGAATCAGGTAAAGCCCTTATTTTCTAAGAATAAAATTCTAGTGACACAAGGATTTATTGGACATACCCCAGAAGGAATGACAACTACCCTAGGTCGTGAGGGTTCCGATTTTACAGCAGGAATTTTTGCATATTCTTTGCCTGCTGACAGTGTAACCATATGGAAGGATGTTCCAGGTATGTTAAATGCTGATCCTAAGTTGTTTAAGGATACAGTTTTGCTAAAACAAATTTCATTTAAAGAAGCGATTGAACTTTCCTATTACGGTGCAAGTGTAATACATCCTAAAACCGTAAAACCACTTCAAAATAAGAATATTCCTTTATACGTAAAATCCTTCTTAAAACCGGAAGAAAATGGAACAATTATTCAGGAGAAAGGGGATTATGACGGCTTGGTTCCATCTTACATAATGAAATTTGAACAAATATTATTCACGATAACGCCAAGGGATTTTTCATTTTTGGTGGAGGAAAATTTGAGTGATATTTTTAGCAGATTGGCAGTGGCGCAAGCAAAAATTAATATGATGCAAAATTCAGCACTAAGTTTTTCTATTCTATTAGATCGTAAAAAAATAGATCCTGAAAAATTGATAACAGTTTTTTCTGACGCTTATCATGTCCGATATAACGAAGGTCTTGAGCTTATTACGATTAGACATTATGACGAAAAGACGATAGAAAAAGTCACAAAAAACAAAGTAATTCTTGTGCAACAACGCACCCGTCAAACTGCACGGTTTGTGGTAAAAAAAATATCATAATACCTTTATAATGGTACTGTATATTTTCCGATTCCTCATTAATTTTACATAATGTCATCCTTGGATCAGTTGGGTATTGGAGAAAAAGCTGTTGTGATTAATGTCAATTCCTCTATGCTATGTGCAAAGATGGCAGAAATGGGTATGGTAGAGGGTGTCGAAATTCGAATAGCATTTAAGGCTCCTTTTGGAGATCCCATCGCAATTGAACTTAATGGTACCCTATTATCATTGCGAAAGAAAGAAGCGGCACAAGTCATGATTAGCAAGTTAAATGTATGAAAGTTGCTCTTTTTGGAAACCCAAACACCGGAAAAAGTTCTCTTTTTAACCAACTCACTGGACTTAACCAACATGTAGGAAACTTTCCAGGAGTAACTGTCGATAAAAAAACGGGCTATTTCAAACAGGAAGAAGAATTACACACCCTCATCGATTTTCCAGGCGTATATTCTATTTATCCGAGTAGTGAAGATGAACAAGTGGTATATGAAGTACTCATGAATCCTGAACATCCGGATTTTCCTGATTTAGCATGTGTTGTTCTTGATAGCACGAATTTATCAAGAAACCTTCTTTTACTTTCACAACTATACGATTTAAGAATACCGCTTGTCGCGCTATTGAATATGTGGGATTTAGTTGAGAAGAAAGGAATGAGCCTTGACCTAGATAAACTTAAAGCTTCGTTTCCTGGTATTTCATTTATTCAAACAAATGCAAGAGTAGGACTTGGTAAAGACAGATTTTTGCAAGAACTTACGGCTCTACCTATCGTTGAAAACTATGTCCCAACAAAAGACAATTATGTCCCATCACCAATAGACAATAAAGAAAGTCAAACCAAGGACATTACTTCTCGGTATGCTTGGATTAATGAACGCGTAAAGCAAATTGTTTCATCGAAACCACGTGTAGATGAAAGAACGAAGTCCATTGATCGCGTACTTACCCATCCTGTATGGGGCTATCTAATTTTCTTTTCTATATTGTTTTTGGTCTTCCAATTTATTTTCAGTTTTGCGTCCATCCCTATGGATTTTACAGAATTGAAATTTAGTGAACTTGCAAAATTTGTAGCCCAACATATGCAACCCGGCCTTTTCACAGATTTAGTGTGTCAAGGAGTAATTCCAGGGATTGGGGGAGTTATTGTATTTATCCCTCAAATTGCTTTGCTGTTTTTCTTTCTGTCCATTCTAGAAGAAACTGGTTACTTAGCTCGAGTTGTTTTTATCATGGATCGATTAATGAGACCTTTTGGGTTAAATGGAAAAAGTGTGGTTCCGCTCATGTCAAGTGTAGCTTGTGCGATCCCTGGTGTGATGGCAACGCGCACCATTGCAGACTGGAAAGAGCGCCTGATTACAATTCTAGTAGCTCCATTAATGAGTTGCAGTGCTAGAATACCTGTTTTTACCTTACTGATCTCATTGACAATCCCAAATAAGCAAATAGGAGGAATATTCAATGTGCAAGGACTTATATTAATGACACTTTACATGCTAGGTATTGTGTCCGCTTTGTTGGTCTCTGTGATTTTGAATCGATTAATAACTAGGAAATCATTAGGATTTTTACTTCTTGAATTACCGAGTTATAAATCGCCAAGATGGACAAACGTGATTATAAATGTATGGGAAAAAGTAAAAATATTTACACTTGATGCTGGAAAAGTAATTTTGGCAATTTCTATTTTACTTTGGGCCTTAGCATCATTTGGTCCGGGAGAACGGATGGATGAGGAGGCGAAAAAATGTCAGGCTTCAAAAGAATACTCCAAATTAAACGAAAACGAACAGGCGCAACTATTGGCAAGTACTAAGTTGGAAAATTCCTATATAGGCATTATGGGAAAGGGTCTAGAACCTTTCATTAAACCTTTAGGATACGATTGGAAAATTGGAATTTCTTTGATCACTTCATTTGCTGCAAGAGAAGTATTTGTGGGTTCTTTGGCTACCATATATGCTGTACATGATGAAAGTGAAGAAAATGAACGGCTCATTGATCGCATGAGACAAGAGAAAAATACGGAAGGGAAACCCATTTACACGTTGGCTACTGGCATGAGCCTGATGGTATTTTATGTATTTGCTATGCAATGCATGGCGACATTGGCAGTAGTAAAAAGGGAAACAAATTCTTGGAAATGGCCCCTTATCCAAATTGCCTTCATGGGAGTTATGGCGTATGCTGCTTCTTTTATTACATTTTTGATCCTTTCCTAGAAGGATAATTAAGTTTTTCACATCTGCTTTTTCTACTGCCAAAATCAGTACCTTTAAAGTCCTCATAATTAATTCTCATGTACCTCATTTTTGACACCGAAACCACTGGTTTACCTAAGAATTTCAATGCGCCTATAAGCGATGTAGATAATTGGCCGAGAGTTGTGCAAATTGCTTGGCAACTGCACGATGATTGGGGAGTTTTGCTAGAGCAAAAAGATTTCATTATCCGACCAGACGGTTTCAATATACCCTTTGAATCTGAGAGTATTCATGGGATATCTACCGAATTGGCAAACATGGTTGGGGAAGAATTAACGGATGTTTTATTCTTGTTTAAAAAAGCATATAATAGAGCCAATTTTATTGTTGGCCATAACCTAAAATTTGACTTAAATATCTTAGGGGCTGAGTTTTATAGGCTGAAAGAAGATATTGCATTGGATAAGCCTATTTTAGATACCTGCACGGAATCAACAGCAGAGCTACTTAAATTGCCAGGAGGTAAAGGGGGTAAATTTAAACTACCCACCTTAACGGAATTAAGTTTGTATTTATTTGATCAGGCATTTGAAGAGGCACATAATGCAACAGCAGATGTAGAGGCTACGACGCGGTGTTTTTTGGAGCTTATTCGCCTGGGTAGTTTACCAAATGAACTTCTGGAATGCGATGAAAATTACTTAGAACAATTTAGGCAACAGAATCCTTCGAAAATCTCTCCAATTGGGTTAAAACATGTAAACCTTAAGAATGAAAGTGCCAAGTTACGTTCTACTAATAAGAAGGAAAATGAGATGCCTCCACGCGTGTCAGGTGATGTAGGTGAGCTCCTCGATTTACCTTTTGCACATTTACACAACCACACCCAGTTTTCAATTTTACAATCAACGGCTGAGGTCAAGGCATTAGTGAATAAAGCAATTGCTTTGGAAATGGAAGCAGTCGCCATAACCGATACGGGAAATATGATGGCAGCTTTTCAGTTTGAAAAAGCAGTATCATCATACAATGAAAAAGTTATAGCAGAGCGGAAAGAAGCAGAAGAAAAAGGTGAGTCTTTTTCAAAAAAGGAACTTTTGCCAATTATTGGTTGTGAATTTAACTTATGTAAGAATAGACTTGATAAAACACAAAAAGATAATGGGTATCAGGTTGTATTACTCGCTAAAAATAAAAAAGGGTACGAAAACCTTATCAAGTTAGCGTCTGTAGCTTATACCGAAGGTATGTATTATGTCCCGCGCATTGATAAAGAGATTTTGTCTAATTATTCGCAGGATTTAATTGCACTTACAGGAAATTTATACGGTGAAATTCCAAATTTAATTTTAAATGTTGGTGAGCGCCAAGCTGAAGAAGCTTTATTATGGTGGAAATCGCAATTTGGCAATGATTTTTACATTGAATTAAATCGACATAACTTAGAGGTTGAGGATCGCGTGAATGTTACCCTAGTTGAATTTTCAAGAAAGTATGGTGTCAAGCTTGTTGCAACTAACAATACGTATTACTTGGAGCAAGAAGATGCAATGGCTCATGATGTCTTACTTTGTGTAAAAGACAATGAATTGGTTGAAACGCCAAAAGGTAGAGGTAGAGGATATCGATACGGATTAGAAAATGATCAATATTATTTCAAGTCAAAAAGAGAGATGATTGAATTATTCTCAGATCTTCCTGAGGCTATTGAGAGTATTGGTGAAATCCTTGCTAAATGCGAACCTTTTGGCTTATCTCGAGATGTTTTACTTCCCGCCTTTGAGATTCCTGAAGCTTTTAGGGATGAGCAAGATGTAATCGACGGCGGTAAACGAGGAGAGAATAACTATTTACGTCATTTAACATACGAAGGGGCAAAAAAGCGCTATAATGAATTAACAGAAGAAATTCGTGAACGAATAGATTTTGAACTTGGAACGATTGAGCGAACAGGTTATCCAGGATATTTTTTGATTGTTCAAGATTTTTGTCAAGCGGCAAGAGATATGGGAGTATCTGTTGGGCCGGGTAGGGGATCTGCTGCTGGATCTGTGGTTGCCTATTGCACGGGAATTACCAATGTTGATCCAATTGCCTATGACCTGCTTTTTGAGCGTTTTTTGAATCCAGATCGCGTTTCCATGCCTGATATTGACATTGACTTTGATGATGAAGGAAGAGGAAAGGTAATTGATTATGTAATTAAAAAATACGGTGCTAATCAAGTTGCGCAGATTATTACTTATGGCACGATGGCGGCAAAATCAGCAATACGTGATACCGCAAGGGTGATGAATCTTCCCTTACCCGAGGCGGATCGATTGGCAAAAATGATCAGTGATTTATCGTTAAGAGATACACTGACGTTAGATGAGGCAGTATTGGTAGATAAACTGAGAAATCAAGAAGCTGTTTCGGCAGCTAAAGAATTGAGACGAATCTCAAGAAACAATGATTTGCAAGGCGAAGTTCTTCGTAAGGCAATGGAAATTGAAGGCTCTGTTAGAAATACGGGAATTCATGCTTGTGGAGTAATTATTACGCCAGACGACCTTACAAAATTTGTTCCGGTAGCAACTGCCAAAGATTCAGACATGGTGTGTACGCAATACGATAACTCCGTAGCAGAGGCAGCAGGTTTATTAAAAATGGATTTTCTAGGGCTTAAAACACTTACCTTAATAAAAGATGCTGTTAAATTTGTTAAAGAAGCACATGGAATTACCCTTGATCCGGATGATTTTCCAATTGACGATGAAAAAACATACGCTTTATTTCAGCGAGGTGAAACAGTAGGTATTTTCCAATATGAATCTGCTGGTATGCAAAAATATTTGAAAGAGCTTCAGCCAACTGAGTTTGCAGATCTTATTGCCATGAACGCTTTGTATCGACCCGGACCAATGGAATACATACCTTCTTTTTGCCGAAGAAAGCATGGAGAGGAAAAGATTGTATATGATTTAGCAGATTGTGAAGAATACCTTAAGGAGACCTATGGTATCACAGTATACCAAGAGCAGGTGATGTTATTGTCTCAAAAACTTGCTGATTTCACAAAAGGTGAGGCTGATACGTTGCGTAAGGCTATGGGTAAAAAGGATAGAAAAGTCCTTGATAAAATGAAGCCAACCTTCATTGAACGAGCCTCAGCAAAAGGACATCCTGCAGACGTGCTTGAGAAAATCTGGAAAGATTGGGAGGCATTCGCATCCTATGCATTCAACAAGTCACATTCGACCTGTTATGCTTGGGTGGCTTATCAAACAGCTTTTTTAAAAGCAAATTACCCAGCAGAATATATGGCATCTGTCTTGAGTAACAATATGAACGATATCAAGCAAGTATCCTTTTTCATGGAAGAATGTAAAAAAATGGGTATTGATGTTTTAGGACCTGATATCAATGAATCAAATTATGCATTTACAGTTACCAAATCTGGAGCAATTCGATTCGGTCTCGGTGCTATTCGAGGAGTGGGAGAGGGACCTGTAGAGACTATCATAAAAGAAAGAAGTTCCAATGGCAATTATGCGTCAATCTTTGATTTGACAAAAAGACTGCCTTCAAGTGCATGCAATAAACGAGTCCTGGAAAACTTAGTGTATTCCGGTGGTTTTGATTCCTTTAAAAATATGCATAGAGCTCAGTATTTTGTGCAGGATGGTAATGGAAAATTATTTCTCGAAACAGCAATTCGTTATGGAAATAGTCATCAAGGAAATAGCAATTCAACACAACATAGCATGTTTGAAATGTCAAATGAGGTAAGTGCTATAGAGCCAACGATTCCGAAATGTGATGAGTGGCCTAGTATTTATAAATTGAATAAGGAAAAAGAAGTTATAGGCATTTTTATTTCAGGGCATCCTTTGGATGATTTTAAAATTGAAATCACCTCTTTTTGCAATGGGAACATCGGTATGTTACAACATATGAAGGAGTTCGCAAACAAAGAATTAGTGGTTGCGGCAGTAGTTACTGATGCTGAGCACCGGTTGACTAAAAATGGTGATCCGTTTGGTACTTTAACTATCGAAGATTACAATGATTCGTATCGTTTGTTTTTATTTAAAGAAAACTACCTTAAGTTCAAGCATTTTATGGAGTTGGGAACTTTTATTGTGATTCGAGGAAGAATTGAAGTGCCTCGGTATCGTAGTGAATTGGAGTTTGTAGTAAGTTCAATAGAGTTATTACATGACTTTAGGGAAAAGAAAACAAAGCAAATCTCGATAAAATTAGCGAATCGCGAAGTTGACCAACTTCTCCTAGATAAGTTAAATCATCTTTTCACACAAAATAATGGAAATTGTCAGGTGCAGTTTACAATTTATGACGTCAACGAAGGGATAGAGGTAAACATGCCCTCTCGCTCAGTCCGTGTGAAACCTACTAAGGAGTTATTTAAGGAATTAGCGGCTTTAGACTTAGAATTCCGATTGAATTAACAAAAAAAAGACTGCAAGTGCAGTCTTTTTTTTGAACGTATCTAATTTTATTTATCTAGAACTGGCTTTTCTTCTGCCTGTTTTTACTTCTTTAACCTCTTCTATTCCATCGAACGGAACGAGAATCCTTCCACAGTGCTCGCACACGATAATTTTCTTTTTCGTTACGATGTCTAATTGTCTTTGAGGTGGAATCTTATTAAAACAACCTCCACATGAACCTCTCATTACTTGAACAACGGCTAATCCATTTTTTGCATTATCTCGAAGCCTTTCGTAAGCACTAATTAAACGAGCCTCGATATTTTTCTTTGCTGCGTCAGATTCTTTTTGAAATTGTTCTTCTTCTTTTTGAGTTTCACTGATGATAGCATCCAATTCTGCTTTCTTACCATCCAAATCCGCTTGTTTTGAGGAGAGTTTATCTTGCGCTTCAGTTAAAACCTCCTGTTTGCTCTCAATTTTAAACTTCGCCTCTTTTGATTTTTTTTCGTGCAATTTGATCTCCAATTCTTGGAATTCCACTTCTTTAGCAAGTGATTCAAACTCTCTATTGTTTCGAACATTATTTTGTTGTTCTTTGTATTTCGCAATAGCCGCTTCAGAATCCTTCGAAGCAATTTTTCTATCGTTTATCTCTGTTTCGAGTTCGTTTATTTCATCGTTGATTTTTCCGATGCGTGTCATTAAACCGCTTACTTCATCCTCTAAGTCTTGAACTTCTAAAGGTAATTCACCACGTATTGTTCTGATTCTATCGATTTCAGAATCAATCTTTTGAAGATTAAAAAGGGCGTCTAATTTTTCCGCTACCGTAGTCTCCTTTTTTGTTGCAGTTGCTGCCATTGACTATAGATAATTTATTGGATTCGTATTAATTTCAGTTAATTGGATGGCAAAGGTACTAAATTTTTCTTTTAGTTTTTCAGCAATTAATTCACTGGTAAATTGTTCGCTTTCAAAATGTCCTATGTCAGCAACAATAAGTTTACCTTCTGCATCAAAAAAGTCATGGTATTTGAAGTCGGAACTGATAAAAATGTCTGCTTGTTGTCTTAGGGCATCATTCATGAGAAAACTGCCCGAACCACCGCAAATGGCAACTTTTTTAATATAAGGTTTGTGAGGTTTTGTATATTTAATACACCCGCAATTAAATTTAGTTTTAATGAGATGAAGGAATTCTTCTACAGGTATTTCATATTCAAGTGTTCCAATCATTCCAGCACCAAATTCTTCATTAACATTTTGAATAGGATACCATTCATGCGCCACTTCTTCATAAGGATGTGCGGAAATCATGGCTGCCGCAACGGCTTCTTTCTGGTGGCTTAACACCAGATATTCTACCCGGTATTCCTCTACTTCCTCACGAATATATGCTTTACCAATCGTTGGATTTGCTTTGTCATTTGGCATAAACGTCCCAATTCCTAAATTTCGAAAATGACAAGCTGAATAGTTACCTATTCGACCACCCCCATTTTCGAATATTGCCTTATCTAAAATAGGTAATGCATGTATCGGCATGTAAACTATTAACTTGAGTAAGGTACCTCGCATTGGTGCCAAAACTCTTGTATTTTTCAAATTTAATTTTTCAGCGATTTTTGCATTCACTCCTTGGTGATGATTATCAAGGTTGGTATGTATTGCATACAATGAAATGTTATGTTGAATACATTTAATAATTATCCGGTTGGTTAAATTAGGATTAGATAGGTTTTTTATTCCTTTAAAAATTACAGGATGATGTGAAATAATCACATTTATATTTTTCTTAATGGCTTCATCAACTACCGATTCAGTCACATCCAAAGCAATCAATACTCCATTAATTACAGTTTGGTCATTACCTACGAGCAAGCCGCAATTGTCGTATGATTCTTGAAGTACTAAAGGAAAGGACTCTTCTAGGAATACACATAAATTTTTAACCAACATAATCAAAGTTTTTTTGTAATTGATAAACTGTATCCAATACCATAAGGTTTGTGAATGTACTCTCCATACTTTGTAAAGGTATTTGTGATCGAGTAACGGTAATGTGCCGCTACCCTAAGTCCCCAAGTTGATTTGGTAGATAAGGATATACCTGTAGTAACATGCCAGCTAAACATAAAAGAGTTTGGGTTATCTATAGATTTAATTTGTTGTGATTCTTTTGATCCAAATGTTGTAGTCCATTCTGATCGTTGAACAAATGACTGAAAAAGGTGAGGAATACCACCTGCACTCATGAAAAAATTGAAATTTGTTTCGGATGGTATCGGATTTAATGGCACAGAAAATATCAAATTTACGGGCATGCCAAAATAGCGATAACAAGTAGAATAATTCAAGGAGCTGTCTGAGTTTGGATCCACATATTCATAAAGCTCTCCATTTTGTAACCACGACATTCCTGCATCAACAAATAGGTATTTCCCTAATGGTAATCGTATTCCAAGGACATGAGAAAATAATCCGCGTGAAGTTTCGTTTATTTTTTCTCCCAAATTAGTTCCCGTATAGAAAGGATTCAATGAAATTGTTCGTTCAACGTTATAATGACTGAGTTCGTAGAAAACTTCAATAGCAGTATCTTTTACGCTTGCTTTCTTTTGTTTAAGGTCTTGGAGTTCTACAATTTGTGCGAATGAAAGATGCGTTATCAATATTCCCGTTACTAAAATTAAATATCTCATAGTCAAATGTACAATGAAAAATCCTTTCTAAGGTCTTAACCTATGTCAACGAATCATGACCTTCACCCTATTTAACTTTACACAAAAAAATTATGACAACTAAATGGAGTATTGACAACATGCACAGCGAAATCGGTTTTAAAGTGCGCCATATGATGATTTCAAATGTTCGAGGTTCATTTGCCAATTTTTCGGCATCTGCTGAAACTATGGACGATGATTTTACAAACCCTAATTTCACCTTTTCTGCGCATGTAGACAGTATACAAACAGGTGTTGCAGATAGAGATGGACACTTAGCTTCAGCGGATTTTTTTGATGCCGCAAATTATCCTACACTAGAGTTTAAATCTACCAAAATCGAACATGAACAGTCAGATAGATTAGTGATACATGGACAGATGACTATTAAAGGAAAGTCCTTACCGGTTAGATTAAATGCTGAATACGCTGGTATTGTTCAAGATCCTTATGGTCAAACAAAAGCAGGTTTTACAATGGAAGGTAAAATTAATAGAAGTGATTTTGGCTTAACTTGGAGCGCTGTAACGGAGGCCGGAAAAATTGTTGTTGGTGATGAAATACAATTAACCGCAGAATTACAATTTGTGAAAAGTTAATAACATAAAATGGAAATAGTAAAGGTCACTTATGGTGGCCTTTTTTCATTACCAATCTTTTTTCAAAATCAATAAATAAGCACCATAAGTAAACAAGAAACAATATCCAATGGCAATAAATACGTGATTCCATGGTATCTCAAAAACATAATTTGCTTGTGTTAATTCGCTTATGGTTTTAATTCGTTCAAAAGGATAATCAACTAATTTGTGCATGTTAGCTAACGGGAGGTAGTCATTAGTTAAGGTAAATTCTTTTTGTGATTTATCAATAAACAACTTAAATTCTAAAATTCTAAGAATTAATTCAACTATCCAAAGAACGAAAAAAGTCAATAGAACAAGAATTATTCGTTTTAATAAAATGCTTAAAAAAAGAAAAAGCAGTAAAAAATTAACCAATTTTAAAAAGTAACCACCCGCAAAATATGCTTCTTTCATGATGGCCTCTGCTGAAGTATCTGTGGAATAATTGTATCCAAGCCATAATCCGGTAAGAAATACGATTAGCGTTGACAAGATACTTAGCAAAATGATCGTCATGAGTTTTGAAAATAAGAATTCTTTTTTACTAAGTCCATCAATTAAATTTTGTTTAAATAATTTATCCGAGAATTCGTTGGTTACGGTAAACATTACAATCATGGCGAGAAATATTTTGATCAACCCAGCCATATAAAAAAGAAAATTCCAGAGTTGTGGAAATTCTAAAAATCCTTGGTCAACAAGGTCGACCTCTAACCCAAAAAATGGGATGCTTTGGGAACAAATTAAACCAAAACCAACCAATAGGAATAAATAAATTACACTGAAAATGATAACAGGTTTGTAGGCCGCATTTTTAAGCCATTCGATACTTATTAATCTAATTAAATTACGCATCCTTGACAAGATCTATGAATTGTTGTTCGAGTTTTTGATTTCTTTTGACCAAATGAGTAAGAGCAATACCTTGTTGCATAAAATAGGTATTCACTAGCGATGTATCAACCTGCTCTATCAGTTCTACTTCAATGATATCTCCAAGTGTTTTAATTGCACCAAAAGCAGAAAAATGTTCAAAATGGGCAATTAATTTCTTCAAATCTTTGGCACCAATTTCTAAGATGCCATGTGGAGAGAGTAATTTGTTTACTGGGCCACAATACAATGATTTTCCTTCTTTTAAAATAATTACGTGTGAGCAGACCTTTTCTACTTCATCTAACAAATGACTGGCCAATAGGATTGTAGTACCACCTCTGGCAATCTTTACAATTAACTCTCGTATTTGAATTATTCCCTCGGGATCTAAACCATTTGTCGGTTCATCTAAGATGAGAACTTCAGGATCAGATAACATGGCAGAGGCAATAGCTAGACGCTGTTTCATGCCTAATGAAAAGGAAGCATATTTATCATTTTTTCTTTCCAATAACCCCACTAGCGCAAGTTTGTCATCGATTCTTTGAAAGTCAACATGTTTAATTTTGGCTACAATTTTAAGGTTTTGTTCTGCAGATAAATAACTGTAGAAATTTGGTTGTTCAATGATTGCGCCAATTCGTTGAAGCGTTTTAGACGTAGTTCCCGGGTTGCCAAACCATTGCCAATTTCCTCCACTGGCATTAATGGTGCCTAAAAGCATGCAAAGCGTTGTGGATTTTCCACTTCCATTGGGCCCTAGAATTCCATATACGTTGCCTTTATCAACAGTAAAAGAAATATCTTTTACGGCATAAATTCGACGGAACTTTTTGTCTAGATGATTAACAACGAGAATTTCTGACATAGTTATGAATAACGAAGTTACTCATAATTTTTTTTGGAGGATAATTTAACCAAGTTGAGTGCTTCGTCTATGTGACCAAGAGGATTAAGCTGAGAATTAAAAGTACCAAGTAAACGGCTTTGTTCATCGAAAATATAGGTAACTCTTCCAGGAAGTAAGCCAAAAAGGGAGGATGGAACACCAAATTGTTTTCTAACTTTTCCTTGTGAATCTGCTAGAAGAATAAAGGGAAGATTGTGTTTGATTGTAAATTTTTTATGTTGCGCTTCATCGTCAGAGGAGATTCCAATAACCCTGCAGCCTAAACTTAAAAACTCTTCGTAACGGTCTCTAAATGCACAAGCTTCTTTTGTGCATCCAGGCGTATCGTCTTTAGGGTAAAAATAGATTACACTAAAAGAGCCTTTAAAAGAAGATGAATGTATCAAATGACCGTTTTGATCATTTAAAGAGAATTGCGGACAGTGTTCGCCAATTTTCATTGCTTATCGTTTTTGAGTGCATTTTTATACCTTTCTAGTACTCGATTTCTTGCATATACATGATCAATTATAGGATTTGGATAGTTATTTGTTCCATATTCTGGAATCCATTGTCGAATGTAAATAAATTGTTTGTCAAATTTCTCTTGCTGTGCAGTAGGATTAAACACTCGAAAATAAGGAGCTGCATCACAACCTGAGCTAGCAGCCCATTGCCAACCTCCCACATTGCTGGCTAACTCAAAATCCATTAATTTTTGCGCAAAATACGCTTCTCCCCATCGCCAATCGATGAGTAAGTGCTTTGTTAAAAAACTTGCAACAACCATTCGCACACGGTTATGCATAAACCCCGTTTCATTGAGTTCACGCATTCCTGCATCCACTAGGGGATATCCTGTTTTACCTTCACACCATGCCTTAAAATGTTCTTCATTGTTTTCCCATTCTACCAAATCGTAAATTGGTTTAAAAGCTTGAGTCACAGATAATGGAAAGTGGTATATAATCATTTGATAAAAGTCTCTCCAAATTAATTCGTTAAGAAAGGTTTCACTTACTTCTGTTGCCCTAAGGGCTAATTCCCTAATACTTATTGTGCCAAAACGTAGGTGTATGCTCAGTCTTGAAGTACCATTTAAAGCAGGAAAGTCTCGAAGTTTACCGTAAGTAGAAATTTTTACTTCAGGAATTTCTCTAGGTGGAATAGCAGAGTGCATTGTCGATATAAAACCCATTTCTTCGAGAGATAACATTGGTTTTGGATTACCTTTTGCTAACGCCTGAAGTAAATGGTCATTTGATAAAATTTGCCAATTTGTTTCGTTAAATTTCACCTTCCATTTTTTTGCATAGGGTGTAAAAACGGTGTAGGGTTTACCATCGTCTTTAATCACTTCATTTTTTTCAAATATGACGTGATCCTTTGTGCCAATAAAAAGTATATCCTCTTTTTCTAATAGAGAAAAAATCTTTTTGTCCCTCTTTCGCGCATACGGCTCATAATCTCTATTGGTATATAGTCGCTCATATTGTCCTTGTTTCACTAGCGTCGGCAGTAGCTCTACCGGGTCACCGAAATAGACATGTAAATCACTCCCATGATGTTGGTACAGGCTTTTTAACCGACTAACTTCCGAGTGAATAAAAACAACACGTTGGTCGTTTGCTGGCAGACTTTCTAAAATGGTTGTATCAAAAATAAATATTGGCTGTACTTCTCTACAACTGCTAAGTGCTTTGTTGAGTCCAATGTTGTCATGAATTCTTAGATCTCTTCTATGCCAAAAAATAGCTTTAGCCATCTCTCTATAACAAGTAGTGTTCTGATTTGTTTTACAAATGCTTTTCAATTCTATTATCTTTGTCTAATGCAATATATTCGCCACATTGGTGCTTATTTCAAACGCTTCATTTTAAATATTCAAGAGAAATTGTCGAAGCAACAATTCATGATGCTTTCGAGTGTATTGGTGGGTATTAGTGCTGGTTTAGTTGCAATATTGTTGAAATTATTTGCGCATAATATTTTTGAGTTCGCAACACATAATACCCTAAGTAATTATCGATTTTTTTATTTGTTTTTGCCGGCAATTGGAATCTTTCTGTCTTTATATATTGTTAAACGATTCTACAACAATAAAATACAAAAAGGACTAGGTCAAATTCATTATGCTCTCGCTAAGCGATCTAGTTTTCTTCCTAGACGCAATATGTTTGATCAATTTTTTACCAGTTCAGTAACAGTTGGACTCGGTGGGTCAACAGGTCTAGAGGCACCAATTGTGGTAACTGGTGCAGCCTTTGGGTCAAATTTTGCCAAGTCATATGGATTAAATTTTAAAGAGCGTACCCTGTTGCTGGCATGTGGTATTGCTGCTGGAATAGCAGCCGCATTTAATGCGCCAATAGCGGGGGTATTGTTTGCCTTAGAGGTTCTTCTTGTGGATATTGGGATCGGTGCGTTTACTTTATTAATTATTGCAGCAGCCTCAGGCGCACTGATTTCTAAGGTAATGCTGGACGAGAATATTCTTTTGAATTTCGTATTAACAGAAGCTTTTAATTATTGGAATGTCCCTTTTTATATACTCCTAGGGGTTTTGGCGGGTGTATTGGCAGTGGTGCATGGTCGAGTTTTTGGTAAAGTTGAAATGCTACTTTCAAATAAAATTCGCTCTGGATTTAAACGTTGGTGGATCTCCTCTTTTTTATTAATTCTGTTGATTGCACTTTTTCCACCTCTTTTTGGAGAAGGGTATGAAAGTATTAAAACGTTGGCAGCAAATCAACCGGAAAATTTATTGGATAATTCCTTAATGTACGCAAAAAATTATAATGAACTATTTTTATTGCTATTCATCGGAGCTTTGGTTTTTTTGAAGTCCATTGCTACCGGATTAACGATAGGAGGGGGTGGAAATGGTGGGAATTTTGCGCCTTCACTTTTTATTGGCGCTTATTTAGGTTATTTTCTTTCTAAAGTGGTCAATCTTTTCAAAATAGATGACTTACCAGAAACAAATTTCATGATGGTCGGAATGGCAGGTATTTTGAGTGGGCTTTACCATGCTCCGTTGACAGCAATTTTTTTAATTGCAGAAATTACAGGCGGTTATGGATTGATGATTCCTTTGATGCTCGTTTCTTCAATTAGCTTTGTGATTTCCAAATATTTTGAACCTTTCCCAATGGATTCTAAGAATCTTGCACGGAAAGGTGAAGCCTATACCTCAGATAAAGACCAGAATGTTTTGACCGGAATTAAATTAGTTGAGTTCATAGAACGTGATTTTGAAGAAATATCACCAGATATGGGACTTAGAGAACTCGTTCAGGTAGTCGCTCATTCAAAGCGTAATGTGTTTCCGGTGGTAACTGAACAAAATAAGTTTTTGGGAATTATATTGTTGGATGATATTCGTGAAATTATGTTCAACGTAGGAATGTATGATAAGGTCAAGGTTGTAGATTTGATGAGGAACCCATTAGAAATAATACAGATCAATAACTTGATGTTGGAAGTAATGAAAGCATTCGATGAAACAGAGGCATGGATTCTTCCAGTACTAGATGGGGATATTTACCAAGGATTCGTAACGAAATCGAAACTTTTTACTGCTTATAGAAAACGATTGAAAGAACTTAATTTAGATTAATTTCCGTTGTATTCGACAATGTTATTCTCTGTTTCCCAAAGTTTTAAACTCAAACCATAGGAAGTATCTAATCGTTTTCTTAACAGATTCCAACAAACGATAGCAATGTTTTCAGCAGTTGGATTTAAATCATGAAACTCTTCACAATCGAGGTTTAAATTTTTGTGGTCAAATCGGTCGCTAATCTCTTCCTTAATCAGGTCCTTGACTAATTTCAAATCAATTAAGTAACCTGTTTCATCATCAACCTTTCCATCGATCCAAACTTCTAAGATATAATTATGCCCGTGAAAATTCTCATTGCTGCATTTACCGAAAACTTCTCGGTTTTTATCGTCTGACCAGTCTTTTCTGTACAAGCGATGCGCGCTATTAAATGTTGCTCTTCTACAAACTTTCATGGGAAACTGATGCATTTAATTGATGAATATAATCTGTAATCAAAATATTAAACCAAGCCGTATATTGTTCAGGATTTACTTGAATGTCTTCTTTTATGGTTTCAAGGCTCATCCATTTGAATGCACTTACCTCTTCTAAATTCAAATGAGGAGTATCATCTGAAAAACCAATTAATACATGATCTAATTCATGTTCAATTAATTCGTTGTCTAGTGATGCCTTATAAACAAATTTAAATAGTTCCTTTAGCTTTATTTCCATACCCATCTCTTCTTTCAATCTCCTTTTGCCTGCGTCTAGAATAGCTTCTCCCGGAAATGGATGGCTACAACAAGTATTAGTCCATAATCCTTCTGAGTGGTATTTGCCAAAAGCTCTTCTCTGTAATAGAAGCTTATGTTGAGAATTAAAAACGAAAACAGAAAAAGCTCTATGCAATAGGCCTTTTTTATGTGCCTCCATTTTCTCCATGAGTCCAAGCTCCTGGTCTAATTCATTAACTAAAACCACTTGGTTTTTATGCATCAAAGCAAATTTAAATTATGTCTTAAATAGGAGGTCAATAAAATTCTAACTTTTCTGTAGTTAGGAATTCGCACACGTTCGTTTAAAATTGTATTAGCCGGAGTACGTTTGATTTTTTTGAACAATTTAAAGTAGTATTTATAAGCCATGTACACTCCGAACCTTGCTTTTTTCGGTAATTTCAAAATGCCCAAATACCCTTGGTGAAAATCAAGTTCAATATCCGCTTCGATTTCTTTTTTAACTGTGGCATTAAATTCTTGTAGATCAATCCCAGGAAAATAAGTTCTACCTAATTCCTGATAATCTGCTTTTAAGTCACGTAAAAAATTGATTTTTTGAAAAGCAGCACCAAGTTTCATAGCGAATGGTTTCAACTCATCATACATCCGTTGATCTCCTTCGACAAAAACCTTTAAACACATTAAGCCAACAACCTCTGCTGAGCCAAGAATGTATTCTTCGTATTTCGATTGATCATATGCGTTTTTATTTAGATCCATTTCCATTGAATTTAGAAAGGTATCTATTAATTCATGCGAGATTTTGTATTTATTTACAACCCATTGAAAAGAATTTAGTATCGGATTGAGTGAAATTCCGTCCTTGATGGCTTTATATGTATCCTCTTTAAAGGATGTAAGTAGACTTTCTTTATCAAAATCATGAAATGTATCAACAATTTCATCAGCAAATCGCACAAAACCATAAATGGAATAAATAGGTTTGTGTAAGTCTGGATGGAGAAATCTTATGCCTAGAGAAAAAGAAGTACTATAGCGTTTAGTTGTTAACTTACTCATCTCTTGACTGACGTCATCAAATAGTTGTTTCATGCGTTAATTTTTATTATTTTTTATTATGTGTTTCGCCACTACTTCGCCCGAAATGATTGAGGGGGGAACACCGGGGCCAGGAACCGTTAATTGCCCTGTATAAAAAAAGTTTTTGAGTTTTTTATTTTTCAAGCGTGGTTTTAAAAGGGCAGTTTGTTTCAAGGTATTCGCTAAGCCGTAGGCGTTTCCTTTGAAAGCGTGGTAATCTGCTTTAAAATCTGAAATACAAAAGCTTCGCTTGAAAACAATATTTGAAGAAATGTCATTTCCAGTCAATTCCTTGAGTCTTTTCAATAATATCTCGAAATACTTGTCGCGGGTTTCCTCTGAATCATTGAGATTTGGTGCTATTGGAATCAAGAAAAACATATTTTCCATTCCTTCTGGTGCAACACTTGAATCGGTAATGGATGGCACACTTAGGTAAAATAAAGGTTTAGTAGGCCATTTAGGATCCTTATAAATTTCTTTTCCGTGATCTTCTAAGGACTCATCAAAGAAAAGGTTATGGTGTTGCAGATTTGTTAGCTTTTTATTTACACCTACATAAAAGAGCAAACTTGAAGGCGCCATCGTTCTTTTGTCCCAATACTTTTCTGTATAATTAGCATTTCCATTCAATAATTTACGGTCAGTATGCTGATAATCGGCTCCGGACACGAAAATATCTGAAGTGTACGCTGAGCCATTGACTATTGCACTCAATGCCATGTTGTTGTTGCAGTTAAATCCCGTCACTTCGCTGTTCATTGCGATGGAAACGCCTTGTTCCTTTGCAATTTTCTCAAAAGCCTCTATGAATTTGTGCATGCCCCCCATTGGATACCATGTTCCTAAAGAGATATCTGCATAGTTCATTAAGGAATATAAAGCTGGTGTTTCATTTGGCATTGCACCTAGAAATAACACAGGGAACTCTAATAAGGACAATATTTTGGGATGCTTGAAATATTTACGAATGTAAGAAGAGAACGAGGACAATAAATGCATAGAAAATAAGCCAGACAAAACCCGTCGATCTGCAAATTCTAAAATACTTAAACTTGGTCTGTGCACTAGGTCATTTATTCCTACTTCGTATTTGAATTTGGCATCAGCCAAAAACCTTCGCAGATTTCTGGAACTACCTGGTTCAAGTGATTCGAACCATTGTTCTAATTGTTCCATTGAGGCAGGAATGTCTGTGTAAGAACGATCTGGCCAATACACTCTGTATGAAGGATCTAATCTTTTAAGTTCGTAAAAATCAGCGGTGGTATAACCAAATTGATTGTAAAATCTTTCAAAAACGTCTGGCATCCAATACCAACTTGGCCCCATATCAAAGGTAAAGCCTTCAGACTTGAACTGACGTGCTCGTCCACCAATGCTATCATTTTTCTCGAGTACCGATACTTCAAAACCTGCTTTGGCTAAAAATGACGCGGCGGAGAGACTGGAAATACCTGCTCCCAAGACAGTTACCTTTTTTTTCATGGATTAGTTGGCTGAGAATGAGTAGTCCGGTAATTGATCCATCAGCCTTTTTCTCGCTATAAATATACGACTTTTAACTGTACCAATCGGAATATCTAATTTATCAGCGATCTCTTTGTACTTATATCCAGCAAAATGCATTTCAAATGGCGTGCGGTATTCTTCGTTCAATGAAGCAATTTTTCTGTTTATATCTTTTACAGAAATTAATTCTAATGGTGTCTCCTCGTAAGAGGTGGTGTTTGTTATCAAAAACAAATCTTTGGAGTTGTCGAAAATAGTCCCCGACTTAACTCGCCGTCTGTATTGATTGATAAAAATGTTTCGCATGATTGTAAAAACCCAGGCCTTAAAATTTGTTTGAGGCGTGTAATAGTTTCTGTAGGTAATGGCTTTTAACATAGTTTCTTGTGTTAAATCCCGAGCATCCTCGCGGTTGCGTGTAAAACTCATGGCGAACGATTGTAAGTTTCCTTCAATCCCGATTAAAGCATCATTAAATTCAAGTGTAGACATGGCGAATTATTTTTGTTTAACAATTAACAATTCAAAGTTAAACAAAAAACGTTTAAATAAAACAAAAAAATGTTAAACAAAAATTTAAAATATGAGGTTGAATATAGGAAATCCTTACCCGTTCTGGTTTACGTAAAATAAAAATAATTTTATTCTACACTCAAATCGATATGTTTGAGCATAATTTCAGCAAGGGCGTCTAAATCATATTTGTGCTTCCACTGCCAATCTAATTGTGCTTGTGAATCATCGATTGAATTCGGCCATGAGTTTGCAATTAGTTGACGAAAGTCTGGTGCATATGAAATTGAAAACTGTGGAATAAATTTTTTAATAGCCATTGCCAATTCCTTGGGAGTAAAGCTAATACCTGCTAGATTATAAGACGAACGAATCTTTAGTGCATCTTTTGGGGCCTCCATTATTTCCAATGTTGCACGAATGGCATCTTCCATGAACATCATAGGCAGCGCAGTATCCTCTCCCAAAAAACAAACAAACGGTATACCTGCTTTTGCTTTAAAAAATATATCTACCGCATAATCTGTGGTGCCACCTCCGGGTAATGACTTGTATGAGATTAATCCCGGATATCTAATACTCCGAACATCTACACCAAATTTGCTGTGGTAATACTCACACCATCTTTCACCGGCAAGCTTGGAAATTCCATATACCGTAGTTGGTTCCATAACGGTAGTTTGAGGTGTTAAATTCATTGGAGTTGTTGGACCGAAAACAGCAATTGAACTCGGCCAAAAAACTTTTTTAATGTGCCCTTCTTTTGCTAAGTCTAATATAGTGAATAGCCCTTCCATGTTAAGTTTCCATGCAAAGTCCGGGTTTTTTTCAGCCGTTGCAGACAACAAAGCAGCTAATAAATAAACTTCATCAAATGCTTTATAAATGACATAATTTCGGACGGCATCTCGATTTAATACATCCATTTGGACATAAGGACCACCTACCAATAATAAAGGGCATTCGTTTTTAACATCTGCCGCAACAACTTGTTGTACTCCGTGTTTTTTTCTCAAGGCAAGGACTAGTTCTGTTCCAATTTGTCCTCCAGCGCCAATTACTAATACATGTGACATAATCGATAGATTGCTACAAATGTAGTTTTTCTAACATATAGATTACTTTAATGTGGAGAAAAAACAAAAAACTGATTAAAATCCTTTATCTTAGTTTCCTAAATAAACTAATTTTGCCCTAGTATGAACTGGTTGAATTTAAACGAATTAATTAAGCAAATTCTCAAACGTAATCCCGAATGAGAATTTATTCAATCCTTTAATAAAATTAGTTGTTCATTTAATTCAAAAAAAAATGCCATTTTATCACAAATTAGGGAGTATTCCCCACAAACGACATACCGTTTTTCGTCAAGCAGATGGGAGTCTGTACCATGAGCAATTGTTCGGTACGATTGGTTTCGATGGTATGTCCTCGTTACTCTATCATATTCAACCGCCGACTGTAGTAAAAGAGGTGCTCGGAACCAAAAATGTAGCTCCTGAAGTCGCACTGGATAAAAACATGACCATGCGTTCCTTGAAAGGATTTGAAGTTACACCACAGGATGATTACGTGGATAGCCGAACACCTGTTTTAGTCAACAACGATTGTTATATCGAACTTGCGAGTCCAAGAAAGTCAATGGTTGACTATTTCTACAAAAATGCCGATGCCGATGAAGTCATTTTCATACATAAAGGCGAAGGACAATTGAAAACACAATTGGGGGTTATTGATTTCTCATACGGAGACTACTTAGTGATTCCTCGAGGAATGATTTATCAATTGAACTTCGAGGGCTCAGATAATAAACTATTTATTATTCAATCGTTTCATCCGATCTATACGCCGAAGAGATACCGCAATTGGTTCGGGCAATTATTGGAACATTCCCCATATTGTGAGCGGGATATTCGTCCACCACATAAGTTAGAGACAATAAATGAAGAGGGATCGTTTTTAATTCGCATTAAAAAACAAGATGTCTTATACGATTATGTATACGCACACCATCCGTTTAATGTGGTAGGTTGGGATGGCTTCAATTATCCTTATGCGTTTTCGATTCATGATTTTGAGCCAATAACAGGTAGAATTCATCAGCCACCGCCTGTTCATCAGACTTTCGAGACTTCAGCTTTTGTTATTTGTTCCTTTGTTCCGCGCTTGTACGATTATCATCCCGATTCAATTCCGGCACCATACAATCATAGTAATATTGATTCAGACGAAGTACTATACTATGTGGATGGTGACTTTATGAGCAGAAATCACATAGAGAAGGGTCAGATCACCCTACATCCCGCGGGTATTCCTCATGGTCCGCACCCTGGTGCATATGAGCGAAGTATTGGTAAAAAAGATACCCAAGAGTTGGCAGTGATGGTAGATACATTCAAGCCATTAAAGCTTACAAAACAAGCATTGCAAATTGAAGATTCCACCTACATGAAATCGTGGATTCATTAACTTAATAATAATATAAAATGTCACAAGAAATGGATAAAAAAGTAATTTCTAACGTAGAATATGGCTTAGAAAAGATATTTGAGGGTGCCGAAGATTTTCTCCCCTTGCTCGGAACTGATTACGTTGAGTTCTATGTAGGAAACGCTAAGCAATCGGCACATTATTACAAAACGGCCTTTGGATTTCAATCACATGCCTATGCGGGTCTAGAAACAGGTTTGAAAGACAGGGTGTCCTATGTGTTAAAACAAGATAAAATTAGGATAGTATTGACAACGGCATTGAATAGTCAATCGCCTATTGGAGAGCATGTAAAAAAACATGGAGACGGCGTGAAAGTTATTGCTTTGTGGGTTGATGATGCTAGAAAATCTTGGGAAGAGACAACCAAAAGAGGAGCAAAATCATTCATGGAGCCTACAGTTGAAAAAGATGATCAAGGAGAAGTTGTTCGATCAGGTATCTATACTTATGGTGAAACTGTACACATGTTCGTAGAGAGAAAAAATTACAAAGGAATATTTCTTCCTGGATTTCAATCGTGGGAATCTGATTATAATCCCACGCCAACCGGTCTGAAGTTTATTGATCACATGGTCGGAAATGTAGGATGGGGCGAAATGAATACTTGGGTGAAGTGGTATGAGGATGTCATGGGTTTTGTTAATTTTTTATCGTTTGATGACAAGCAAATTCACACAGAGTATTCTGCATTGATGTCTAAAGTTATGTCTAATGGGAATGGTCGAATAAAATTCCCAATAAATGAGCCAGCCGAAGGCAAGAAGCGTTCACAAATTGAAGAATATTTGGATTTTTATGAGGGGCCTGGAGCACAGCATATCGCTGTTGCAACAGATACAATAATTGAGACAGTTCGACAATTAAGGGCACGAGGAGTAGAATTTCTATCTGCACCACCAAAAGCTTACTACGATGAAGTACCTGCGCGACTAGGAGAGCACATGAGTATTATGAAAGAAGATATCAATGAGTTAATGTCTTTGGGGATTTTGGTTGATGCCGATGAAGAAGGTTACCTTTTGCAAATATTTACAAAGCCCGTAGAAGACAGACCTACACTCTTCTTTGAAATCATTCAACGAATGGGAGCAAAAGGATTTGGAGCAGGTAATTTTAAAGCTCTTTTTGAATCGATTGAAAGAGAGCAAGAAAAAAGAGGCACGCTGTAAAAAAAGCAATTCTTAAAAATACAGCCGTCTATTTCGGCTGTATTTTTTTGATATAGTTTGAAAAAATGTGTAAAAAAAACTTATATTTGCACCCACCAAAATGGAGGTTGTAGCTCAGTTGGTTAGAGCGTCGGATTGTGGTTCCGAAGGTCGCGGGTTCGAGACCCGTCTTCCTCCCAAGTTAAAGGTTGCTTTACGGCAACCTTTGTTATTTCACATAATCTTGTTTTTGCACCAACATGTATTGGTCGTTGTCCATTTTCAAATACCCGTGGTCGTAACAAAAGAAGTAATGCGCACCTTTTTGGGTCTTGTAGATGTTAGTGAAATAATGAAAATTAAAACCCATTTCTGCAAGTGAAATGCCATCCACCGTTACTTTTCCAGTTGGATTCATTAGAGCTAAAATTCGACGATTTTTTCTCAAAATAGTGTTAATGCGCCTCACAGAAGCATTGGCATCCTCATTTTTTCTATTGTTCCATGTGTTTCGACAAGAATCGCTACAAAATTTTTGATCCTTACGTCCGCGTAATTTATGTCCACATTCTTGACAAACCCTTTCCATTGGTATTTTTGAGCTATACAAGATTAACAAGAATTAACAGCAAAAACAACCTTTTAGCCAGTAAACATTAAGAAATTTGTTTTCTAGTGAAAACTGTATGATGCAAACAGCCGAACAATCTATAAATCCCGCAGAATACCTGCGCCATTTGTCAGAAGAAATTAAGATTGAACTCTTAGGAATTGAAAAATTGAAATCTGAGATTTCTCGGGTTATTATCGGACAAGAAAAAATGATTGATGGATTATTAATTGCTTTATTATCCAACGGTCATGTGTTATTAGAAGGGACGCCAGGTTTAGCTAAAACTTTAGCAATTAAAACCTTAGCAGAAACAATTGAAGCTTCATTTAGTAGGGTGCAATTTACTCCTGATTTGTTGCCTGCGGATTTGACAGGCACCATGATTTATCGACAAAAATCAGAATCTTTTGATGTGAAAAAAGGCCCTGTATTCGCATCATTTGTGTTGGCTGATGAAATAAACAGAGCTCCTGCAAAAGTTCAGAGCGCACTGCTAGAAGCTATGCAAGAAAGGCAAATCACGATTGGTGACCAAACTTTTTCTTTACCTGACCCATTCTTAGTTTTAGCTACGCAAAATCCAATTGAGCAAGAAGGAACATATCCTCTACCGGAAGCACAAATTGATAGATTTATGCTTAAAATTAATCTTGGGTATCCAAGTCAGTCAGAGGAAAAAATAATAATTCGACAAGCAATACGCCCTGAAGGAGTCGAAAGGGTAGCTAAGGTACTTCATATTAGGGATATTTCTCGGATGAGAGAACTTGTAAAAAAGGTGTACTTAGACGAAAAAATAGAACAATATATAGTGAATATAATCTCTGCAACAAGGTCTCCCGAGCGATTTGGACAAAGTGGTATGTTGCAATTTGGTGCTTCGCCTCGAGGAAGCATCAATTTAGCATTGGCTTCAAAAGCATTTGCTTTTTTAAAGGGGCGCTCATTCGTTATTCCGGAAGACGTACGCGCAATGGCTGTAGATGTTTTACAACACCGTGTGGGTCTTTCGTATGAAGCGGAATCTGAACATATAAGTTCAAAGCAAATCATTGAACGATTGGTTAGTGTCGTTGACGTTCCATAAAAAGGCTAATGGATAAAAGCGACTTATTTGCCAAACTCCGCGTGTTACAGTTTAAACCACGCTTCAGAACAAGTAATAGATATAACGGTGCAAATCGTTCTACCTTAAAAGGTCGAGGAATGTCATTTTCGGAAGTAAGAGAGTATCAGTTTGGTGACGAAGTAAGGACCATAGATTGGAATGTGACAGCTCGATATAATGTCCCGCACGTAAAAATTTTTGAAGAGGAGAAAGAACAGCATTATTTAATAGTGTTGGATGCATCTTCTTCCAGTTTTTTTGCTGATAATCAACTGTCTAAATGGGATAAACAAGTTGAAGCGGCGGCCTTGATTGCGTTTACTGCATGGAAACAAAACGATCACGTAGGTTTGGTAATTTTTTCAGATAAAATTGACTTGTATGTGCCTCTATCTAAAGGCAGACAACATTTCTATCAATTATTGGATAAATTACTAGCATTTAGACCGCGTAAATCGAGAACATTATTAGACTTACCGTTTAATTGGTTATCAGAGGAAAAAATCCCTCGGTGTACTGTCTTTTTTATGAGTGATTTTCTATCATCCTTGTCAATTGAACCATCGTTAAAAAAAGTTCAGATTAAACATCAGGTAGTTTTTTTATGTATTCGTCATGAAAATGAACTTAAAATGCCAGATGCTGGTTGGCTACAAGTTGAAAATATGGAGTCGGGACGAAAAACTTGGATTAATACATCTTCTACAAAAACAAAATTAATTTATGAGGAATTTTTTAGAAATCAACAGAGCCATTTGGAACATCTTGCAAAAATGACAGGGATAAAAATGGCAACGATTTCATCCGAATCAAATACGTTTAATGTACTAAATGCTTTAGTGAATTAATGGTATGAAATTAATTTGTCTTTTATTTTTCTTGCCAATATCATTCTTCGCTCAGCAAATAATGCTGAAAACTAGTGTGGATTCAACATCCGTAGGAACACCAGTCAAAATTGTATATCGATTAAATTCGAATAAGTTGTTTCCTTGGAAAAAGGTTCATTCAACCTCTTTTGCGGCATTTACGCTTGAAAGTCCAAAAGACTCTGCAGAAATAGAAATAATAGGTGATACGTTGATTACAAATATATCTGGTTGGCAAGAGTTTATTGTAACTGTAATCCCTTGGGATACCGGCACGGTGGTGTTGAAATCTTTCAAATACGAGTTGGGGGATTCACTTATTAAATTCCCATCAGATACTTTATTGGTGACTACTGATTTCATAGAAGGAAATGATGGATTAATCGATATTCGGGAAAAATTTAGTGCACCAAGAGAAAAAGAATCAGTTAATAGTGGAAGCGCTGATTGGCTACATTGGCTATACTCGCTGCTGGGATTAGGTCTGTTTAGCGCATTACTCTATTGGGTATGGAAAAAACGTGTAAAAAGAAAGAATAATGCGATCACGTTTACACCTCGGGAGCATGCAATAAACCAATTAATTGAATTAAGACAAAGCAAACTATGGGAAGTTAATCAGAAAGATTATTATGATAAACTATCTTTTATTTTACGGACATACGTCACCGAAACACAACATATCAACCTTTTAGATAAGACAACCGCAGAAACGACAATTTTATTAAAAAAACTGGGCTTAAAAAATGCTATTGTTTCGAAAATTGAGGAATTACTGAATAGCGCTGACCTCGTAAAGTTTGCAGCTTCAACTTCTAGTAATGCCTTTGCGGAAGACACATTAAATAGTTGTATCGAATTGATTAACCTTTTAGCAATACAAGAAGGTAATGTGGAGTAATTGGAACATTAATCCTTGGAGTTATGCCTATTTTCAACCTTGGGTTTTATGGTTGTTGACTCTTCTTCCCTTAATCGGATGGCTTCTATATCGTAAAGAGTTTTACCGAAAGGCTGACCTCTCAATGTCTGCCCCTTCATTTTTACAGAAAAAATTGGAAAGTAAATCTATTGTATGGGTCAGGAGATTTTTAATCTTTGCAAAGCTTGCCGTAATAGCCCTTTTTTTATTCATTTTAGCTAAGCCATTTCGTTGGAAAGATAGTCAAATTAATCCGGATAATTATGCTTTTGGTATCGATATCATGTTGGCTATAGATGTTTCATTATCGATGCAAGCGAAAGATTTTAATCCCAACCGTTTGCAGGCAGCAAAAAATGTAGCCAATGCATTTATTGATCAGCGAGAAGGAGACCGAATAGGATTTGTAGCATATGCAGGGGAAGCTTATTCCGCTTGTCCACCAACCTTGGATTATTCATTATTGAAAGCTAAAATTCAGGAGGTAAATGGATTCGAAATGGAGCAAGGTACTGCCATTGGAACTGGTTTGGGAACAGCGGTACTTCAATTAAAAAATGACACCTTAAAATCTAAGGTAATCATTTTATTGACTGATGGAATGAATAACGCAGGTCAGTTAAGTCCATTGGCCGCAGCAGAATTAGCAAAAAGTAAGAATATATGTGTTTATACCATAGGTGTAGGAACAATGGGTAAAGCGTTAACTCCTGTGATTACTCCTTTTGGTTTAAATTACGAATACCAAGAGGTAGAAATTGATGAAGAAACCTTAAAAAGAATCTCAGACGAAACGGGTGGGAAATATTTTCGGGCAACTGATCAGGAAAGTCTATCGAATATCTATGAACGAATTGATGCGATGGAAAAGCAAAAAATGGCAGATAAAATGAGTCAAATTGATCCTCCAACTACACCAAATGCCTTTATTAATTGGTTGTTATTGCTCATTTTTATGATATTCCTCCTTGATTATGGATTTTTCACCTTTCAACATAATAAAAAATGAAAAGTTTAAAGTCCATTTACTTAAAAATTGCTATTCTGCATCTCGCTCTTTGGACCCTTTTGCTTTTGCTTTTTTATGCATTTGGAGGTTTTGAAATTGCACCTAGATGCTACTTTATTAATCCTAGTTATTTGATTTTAATGGGCTTAATGGTACCTATTTCATTATTATTTGGATGGGTTGTCTTCAAAACGGATCGCATGAATTGGGGTAAAAACGCAGTAGTGACGATGTCTTCTGCACCCATGCTGATTCAGCTTGTTTTGATTAGTTTGGTTTGGTATGGGTTAGTTATTGCCGCTGCCATGCCGATTTATGGCAAAGAAAAAGCGATTTCATCAAAAGCAAACCTCGAACTTATAATATGTTTAGATATTTCTAAATCAATGAATGTAAAAGATATGCAGGGAAGTTCTCGCATCGAAGTGGCCAAACGTGTAATAAGTTCACTTTTGGCAAAATCTTCAGGTGAACAAATAGGTCTGTGTATTTACGCAGGTAATGCAATAAGAGAAATGGAACTAACGCGGGATTATCAGTTGATAAGAACTGTAACAACGAATTTGGAAAGTCAGCTCATTGAACAACAAGGTACTGATATTGGAGCGGCTATCCAACAAGCAAAAGCAATGTTTAGTTCTTCCCCAAACAGCAAATCGATTCTGTTAATTACTGACGGCGAAAATCACGAAGAAGATGAGCAAGATAATTCAATTTACGCTAGCTTGAATAAGGAAGAAATCAGGATTTGTATATTGGGTTTAGGTTCAAGTCAAGGGGGGGCAATCCCTGTAGATCCAAATGCTGAGAATTCAACAAATCTTATTGACGATAACGGGACTGAATGGATTTCCTCCTTGGGTGAGGAGTCCATTAAAAAAATCGCTTCCCAGACTGGAGGAAGCGCTATAATTTCGAATGAATCTTACCCAGATATAGAACCTATATTAACACAAATTAACCTTATGAAACGGGAGAATTCTCGAACTTTGAATGTGGATGTTGATGCAATGCGCTATAAATGGTTTTTCTATTTAGCAGCTGCCTCATTTTGCCTTTTATTATTGCTACCAGTGTTATGGAGAAAATAAGTTTAGTGATCACAGTTTTTTCAAGTTTTGTTTATTTCGCGCAGAATAAAGATGAGTTATTAGACAATGCAAAAAATGCATACTTGCAAGGAAACTATAAAGATGCAATTACTTTATACCATAAATTAGACACGCTTACAGGAAATTCAGGAAAATATGCTTCGGAATTGGGTCAAGCATATTATCGTTTACAAAAGTTTGAAGATTCCCGCAATGCCTACGCGGAGAGTCAAGCGAAAAACAGGAGTGCAGATGAATACTTTAACATAGGCAATACCTACTTTAATGAAAAGAAATACGATGATGCGATCTCCTCATACAGAAAAGCATTAAAAAGGAATCCAGCTGATAAGGAAGCCAGACATAATCTATCGTTGGCAATGAGGAAAAATTCTCAGAAAAAAAAATCCGATAACAACCCACCAAGAAAAGATGAAAACCCACCTCAGAATCAACAGCAGTCAGGAAAAGATCCTTCAACACAAAATCTTTCAAAAGACAATCCATCAAAAAATAACGACCATAAGAAAGAAAAACAAACAAAAGATTCTCAGCAGTCTAATTCTCCACCAACTAAAAAAGAAAAGAACAATGGGGATATTGAGCAACGAAAGATTGATAAAATGTTGGAGAATCTTGCCTTGGATGAAATGAAGACGAAAAGCAAGGTATATAACACAAAGACAAAGAATAAACGCATTACAAAACCATGGTAACTCGGATATTCATTTATTCATTTTTTATATTATTCGCTCTGAATACCTGGAGCCAATCCTTAACTTTTGAAATTAATTCAACGAAAGTCGCGATTGGTGAACGCGTTGAGTTACGTGTGGTTTCTGAGGTGAATGGTTCTATTGAAATAAAAACGCCAAAAGCATTTCGTTATGGATCCACCGAACAATCAAGTATGCAACAGCAAATGGATCATTCAGGCAGGTTTACAGTGCAAATGAGTTATATTCGTGATGGATATTTTGAAACCGCGGGAAGCTTTACTGTTGGTCCTGTAATTTTACGTTCAGGTAAAAAGGTGCTCACATCTAACACACTTCAAGTCGTAGTTTCTAAAACAAGTTTAGCCACACAAAAGGGTAATTCTTCAATTAGTCAAAGGGAACTGCAAAAACCTGCTTTTGGAGTTATTCAAGCAAGTAAAACTAAACTATACGAGGGAGAAGCGGTGGTTTTAGAAGCTAAAGTACTAGCCAAGCTTTATCCCGACAACATGAATCGTTACAGAGCTTATTCGATAGATGGAAGTGTTTCTAATTATACGTTGGGTAATGCAGAAGACATAAAATCAGGAAAAGAGCGATTGGGAGGCATTGATTGGCAGACCTTTCTTTTTGACAGGAAAGTACTTTTCTTTAACAGAAAGGGAAACTATAAGGTTAAACCTTTTGATATAAACTTGGAATATGATTTCAGCTACTTAAATGTAAAATCAAATATCCAAACGATTGAAGTCCTACCATTACCAGACAATAAACCGGACGATTTTATTGGGGTGGTTGGTGAGTTGACACTTAGCTGTGACCTTACTTCAAAACCTATAAAAAAAGGAGAAGTGTTAACCTTTCAACTGGTGTTAAAAGGAAAAGGTAATATACAAAATGCTTTAGCTCCTGTCGTTCGTGTTCCAAAAGGGTGGGAAGAATATGCAGCGCCTAAACCGACTTCAACTTATACTTATACAGAAGAAGGTGCGGAAGGGGTACTAACGTATACATATAGTTTTAAATGCCTAACAGATGAGCCGACAAATTGGGAACCTATCACACTCAGCTATTTTGATCCCGAGAATGGAAAATACAAAACGTTAACTGCTGAGGCTTTCCAGTTTAATGGAAAAGAAGTCATTGCTCCCTCATCAAAAGAAATCAAAGGTGACCCAAAAGAAATGTCGAAGACAACCTTGGTTCAACAAGCAACAGAAAAACAGGAAAATGAATCACCGTTTAAAAGTCCGATTTTATGGTTAACTCTTGCGTCTATAGCGGCATTTGCTTTTTTCATCGGAGTTCTAGGTAAACCTAAATTTAAGAAACAAGTTTTTTCTAAAGATGATTTAAATAAACCATACATTGCCAAATGGAGTACGGTAGAAGTCGATTTAGACAAAGCAGAAAAGTCCTATCAACTAGAAGAAAGAAACGAAGCAATTCAACACATAGAAAATGCTGTTAGTAAAGCAATTAGTATTTATTTGAAAATTGATTATCGTGAGGTGTCCTCTGCATTTTTACTTCAATCATTTATGAATTCAAACGCTAATTTCTCGCTTAAAGAAAAGGCAAAGGCGTTTTTTTATCAAGCGCAAGTTCAGCGCTATGGGTTTGGATTAACTGATCAAGAATGGCAACTAACTAAAGAGGAAGTAACTCAATTGATAAAAGAATTGAAAAATTAAGCAAAGTTTTCATTCGAAATATTACCTATAATTTTCATTAAATCAGGGTATTTAATCATTTGTTTGTAACGTATTTGAAAAATTATGGTTAAAAACCCAACCTTTTTATTTTGTTTTACGTTAAAGCAAAACTAGAAACACGAACAGCAAAAAATGAGACAATTAAAAATTGCAAAACAAGTAACGAATCGAGAGACAGATTCATTAAACAAGTACCTACAAGACATAGGAAAAGTTGACCTAATCACAGCAGATGAAGAAGTAGAATTGGCTAGAAGAATACGCCAGGGAGATCGAGCGGCATTGGAGAGATTAACTAAAGCAAATTTGCGATTTGTTGTTTCGGTTTCGAAGCAGTATCAAAACCAAGGGCTTGCATTACCAGATTTAATAAACGAAGGTAATGTGGGGTTAATAAAAGCCGCGGAAAGATTCGATGAAACAAGAGGTTTTAAGTTTATTTCTTATGCCGTTTGGTGGATACGTCAATCAATCCTTCAGGCATTGGCTGAACAAGCCCGTATTGTTCGTTTGCCATTAAATAAAATAGGTAATATCAACAAGATTAACAGAGCTTACTCTGAATTGGAACAAAAATTTGAACGCCCGCCATCTGCGGATGAGTTAGCTGAATTTTTAAATTGCTCTACTGAAGAGGTTAAACAGTCTTTATCTCAAAATGGTCGACATGTTTCCATGGATGCACCGCTCGTAGAGGGAGATGAATCCTCCTCAAGTATGTATGATGTGATGTCAGGCGATTCACTGCCCTCTCCCGATTCAAATTTAGTCTTAGAATCTCTTAGAAAAGATATTAGAAGTTCTTTGACAACTTTGACACAAAGAGAAAGTGATGTTATAAGTATGTTTTACGGATTGGATGGAAAGGCTCCCATGTCTCTAGAGGAAATAGGGGATAAGTTTGATTTAACAAGAGAAAGGGTTAGACAGATAAAAGAAAAAGCAATCAGAAGATTAAAACATACTTCAAAAAATAAAACGTTAAAGAGTTATTTAGGATAATTTTCAATTTGTTCAGCAACCACCTCACCACTCATGCTGAACAGTTTGGAATCTTTAGGGGTCGCGTATAGCGACCTCTTTTTTTATAAGGGGTCTACATCAATAACAATTCGAACACTTTTATTTACAGGTTTTTCATAAAAAGAGTGAATCAAATCTTGTAGTTTTTCTTTTACTTTTTTTTCTGGTGCACCACGTTCAATTTTAAGTTTTATTTCTTTTAAATAAAGATTCTGTATCCGTTTAATAATGGGAAATTCGGGCCCCAATACACGTTCCTTGAAAAAATGTCTCATGGATTGTGCCAGTTCTGTCGCCGAGACTTCTAATTGTGCTTCTTGAGCATGCTTCAATGTAATATTTATGATCTTGTAAAAAGGAGGATAAAAGAAGTTTTCACGCTCAATTTTTTCGTTATTATAAAAAGAGGGATAATCATGTTGCATTACATGTTGAAGTACCCAATGATCAGGATCACCTGTTTGTATAATCACTTTACCACGTTTTGATTTTCTTCCAGCACGACCGGCAACTTGAGAAATCAGTTGGTAACTTCGCTCGTACGCACGAAAATCGGGTCGATTCAATAACATATCCGCGTCTAATACACCCACCAAGCCAACATTATCGAAATCAAGTCCCTTTGTAATCATTTGGGTACCAACGAAAATATCTATTTTTCGCGATTCAAATTCATCTAATAATACTTGATACGCGTTCTTGCTTCTCGTTGAATCCAAGTCCAATCGTTTGATAGTTTTTTCAGGAAAAAGTAGACCAAGTTCATCTTCAATTTTTTCCGTTCCAAAACCAAGCATTTTTAGGCGATTACTTCCACAAGCAGGGCAAGAACCAATAGGGTTGGTTACAAAACTACAATAATGACATTTCAAGTGATTTCCGTGTTTATGATATGTCAATGACACATCACAATTCGTGCATTTCGGAGTCCATGAGCAAACTTCACAGGCCCATTGAGGAGTATAACCTCTTCTATTTTGAAAAAGTATAATTTGTTCGCCCCGCCCAAGCGCCTCTTTAATTTCCTCCAATAAAAACGAACTTATATGCCCATTCATGCTTTTCAGCCTTCTTTCCCTTTTCAAGTCTGCTATTAAAACTTCTGGCATACTCAATCCCTTATAGCGCTCATATAACTTAACAAAACCATACCTGCCTTCTGAGGCATGATAATAGGTTTCCATGGCTGGTGTCGCTGTTCCCAATAAAACATTGGCTTTATGCAATTTGCCTAAAACAATTCCTGCGTCTCTGCCATTATATCTAGGGGAAGGATCATATTGTTTAAAAGAGCTTTCATGTTCTTCGTCAACGATAATTAAGCCCAATGATTGAAACGGCAAGAATACAGAAGAGCGAGCACCCAAGATGATTCGGTACTGTTCCAAATTGTTCTCCATGACTTTATGCCAAATTTCTACTCGCTCGTTTTGATTAAAACGTGAATGATATACACCTACTTGTTCACCAAAATATGCAGAAAGTCTTGCAATTAATTGTGTGGTTAAAGCAATTTCAGGTAGTAAAAACAATACCTGTTTGCCTTGATCAAGGTACTCTTGTATCAGCTGAACATAGATTTCCGTTTTCCCAGAACCCGTTAGGCCGTGTAGCAAACAAACTTTACCAGGAAATTCAAAATAAGTGCGGATTTCTTCTAGTGCTTTTTGTTGAGGATCTGTGAGATTGGGTATTTCTTTAACTGAGCTCGTGGTTAACGAAATACGATCTATTTGATAACGTTCTTGGTATACTAGCCCTTTTTTTTCCAATGAAGACAGCACGGAAGCACTGCCAAATTCAAGTACTTTTTGCTTAGGTACAGGCTTTTGTAATCCTCCCTCATCAGTTTTTAATTTCAAAAGATGAATCATCATTTCTACCTGTTTGGAACTTCTTGCATCTTTTTCAAGATTTCTCAGCACATCACTTAGAAATTCTTCTTCCAGTAATTCCTCAGCGAGCATTATACAAGTGACTGTTTTTGGGGTGTATCGGTCTTGAATAGCTTCATGTGTTGTGACAATTCTGCGTTCTATCAAGCGTTTAATGATAGGATGAATGGACTTAATATCCAAAAGTGTAGACAGCTCTTTAAGGTTACATTCTTCACGATCCTCGAGAATACTTATTAACTCCTGCTCTTTACCTGTTAGATGATCCAATTCTTGAACAAATGATGGATGTAATAGGATTTTGGTTTCACTAGCTAATTTAAAATTAGCAGGTAGTGCAGCGTTCATCACATCACCAATCGGTGCCATATAATAGGAGGAAATCCATTGCCAAAACACATATTGTGTTGGTGTAATTAATGGGTTGTCATCCAAAAGGTGCGCTACGTATTTTGCTTGATAGTTGGTTGGGACTACTTGATGAATTCGTGTTATGATACCTGTTTGTAATTTGTTTTTACCAAAGGGGACAATAACACGTAACCCAAATTGAATATGGTCATTTAATTCATAAGGTACTCGGTAAGTAAACTCCTGATGGATAGGAACGGGGAGGATTACATCAACAAAAAAAGTAATGCGTTCGCTCATCGTAAAAAAAGTAATGGGTTATTCGTTATTGGCAAGCGAATGGTTCTTCTTGACCAACAACATTATCTCCCGGGTGGTTGGAACAAAAGAATAACATGCCCGTTTTTGGACCTAGGCAAAGTTCACGTGTGCTCTTTTTATCGATAGCTCGAATGTAGGCTTGTTGAGGTGAAGTGTAAAACGGTTTGAATACCCGCAAGGTTTGTCGTGAAGAAAATATGCCAATAACGTTACCTCCATTATTAACTGTTAAATTGGTGTATGTAGGTTTAGATTGTGCTAAACTTGAGCTTGGTCGATTTACCACTATGTAGTTATACAGATCTTCTGCACCACCAGTTAAGGTAATCCAAATACCTTTTAACGTTCGTTTATCGATTGAAGGATTTGAGGTCGCATTTGTGGCAACTAAGTCATAAAAGGTTGCTCCAAGTGCCGTAAAAGTCTTGCTGCTATTTGGGAGGACATCAGCTTCTCCTAGAAGCCAATTAAATGATTTTACCGAAGAATTTACGCCTTCATATTCATAATATTCGACATCAAGATTTGCATTTAAAATATATGAATTCCCCGTATTTGAGGCAGTTAATCCAGTCGAAATGTATTCGGCAGGATCATCGGCGAATTTGAACGTGAAGTTTTGTGATGTTGCTGGACTCGTAATTCCTCTAACCAATTCCGTTTGTCCACTAACTGTATACTTTCCTCCATCTACCACTACGGAGAGTTTGTAGACACCAAAACGGTTTAACGATGATTGCTGCGGGTCACTTGAAACTTGGATGGATTCGTTGACGCCTGTTGGTAGTGTCTTGAAGTAATATACTTTTTCTTCGGGAGCATAAAATACACCGTTCGTATCTTTCGTGGAAATTATCGTATCCTTAAGTATCCATGTGCGGTTTAAATTTCCATCTAAATACTCAGAGACAGTTACCTCCACCTCATCGAAATAATTGGAATCAGGAATTTGAGCAATATCTAAAGCATTTCCGGGACCTATGAATGCCCTGTTAACTTTAACATAATGCAAGGAGTCGGATTGATCCAATAAACCATAGACAACAACGGTTTCTTTAAAAGCGCCTTGAAAATCGATTTTTTCGTTGCAGCTGCTTAGAATAGTCAATGTAACAAGAAGGAAAAGGAAAATTTTCATATTATTTTTCTATTGCAAGGAGTTCAACCTCAAAGACAAGAGGCATGTATGGTTTTATAGCGCTTCCCGGTTGTGGGTTTGCACCGTATGCAAGTTCTTGAGGAACATAAAATTTGTACTTAGAGCCAACAGACATTAATTGAAGTCCTTCGGTCCAACCTGCAATCACTTGATTTAATCCAAAGGTTGCGGGTTCTCCTCGTTTCACGGAAGAATCAAATACTTCCCCCTGAGGAGTAGTTCCATGATAGTGAACTTTTACTCGAGAAGTTGCGTTTGGTTTTGGGCCTTTACCTTCTTTCATCACTTCGTATTGTAATCCTGTTGCTGTTACCTTTACTTTTGGATTTTTCTTATTATTCTCCAGGAATGCCACCCCATCCTTCATTTGTTTTTCAACGTACACCTTTCCTATCATTTCAGAAACTTTTTGACGAAGTTCTGTCTTCTTTCCTTCGCTGATTCCTGATTTACCATTTATGGCATCTGCAAAACCAGTCTCTACCATTTTCGAATTAAAAAAATCTTCTAATCCAAATTCTTTCAGTTGAACTGTCAGCATGTACTTGTCAAATTTCCCCAAATAAAACGAGCCGGAATCAACAAAGGATGCGTTAAAGTCTTGGCCTTTTTCTCCAATCAACTTACTGATTTGTGCATTCATGGTTTTTACGGTGTTCGAATCAATTGTAATAGATTCTTTGAATCCTTTGATCAACATTTCTTTATTCAGTTCACCGTAGAATTGGGCATTTTTTAAATTTTCAACACGAGTTGTACCATAGAAGTATGACATTTCATCTTTTTCATTATCAAACTTCAAACCTGATACTGAGCTACTGTTTTCATTTGCTTCAGAATTTCCACATGAGGTCAAAACGATTCCTAAACTTAAAAAAGAAACTATAAAAAATTTATTCATGATTAATTAACAGATAATAATTCAACATCAAATATAAGCGCACTATAGGGTTTGATTGGACCTCCTGGATGAGGAGTTGCTCCGTAAGCTAATTCTTGGGGAATATACAGGCGGTATTTAGAACCCGTAGGCATCAATTGTAGCGCTTCTGTCCATCCCGCAATTACCTGTTGAACACCAAATGTAGCAGGCTGACCTCGTTGAACTGAACTATCGAAAACAGTTCCGTCAATCAGTGTTCCGTGATAATGGACGCTAACGTTATCGCTTTTTGTTGGTTTTACACCTTCGCCTTCAACGAGCACTTCAAATTGTAAGCCAGATGCAGTGGTGTTTACGCCTGATTTACTTGCATTTTTCTGCAAAAACAACTCACCTTCCTCTTTTGTTACTTTGTGGAATTTTTCTTTTTGTTGATTCACATATTCTTGGATAGCTGCATTCGCTTCTTGCTCTGAAAAATTTAATTCTTTATTAGCAAAAACGTGCGTAATTCCTTTTAGTAAAAGGTTAGTGTCCAATTCAGCTAGGTCTTGAGATTTAAGACTTTGTCCAATACTAACACCAATTGCCAAACTAGCTTTTTCGTGAAGGTTTAAATTAGAAAATTCCATAGGCTACGAATTTACGGATTAATTCTTGTTTCTCTATTCTAAATTCAAACTTGTAACCTATATTTTTACCTTACGTAAGCATTTTTGATGGAATTTTCATTTAACTACGCTCAATTTAGTCATTATAATTTACTGTCTAAAAATGATCAGAAGCTTGTTGATAGTGCATTTGAGGCAATGAACAAAGCATACGCTCCGTATAGTGAATTTCAGGTCGGGGCAAGTGTATTATTAGGTAATGGTCTTGTAGTTTTAGGGAACAATCAAGAAAATTTGGCCTATCCATCTGGTTTGTGCGCGGAACGCGTGGCATTGTTCTATGCAGGAGCAAATTATCCGAATGAAGTCATTGATACCATTTGCATTGTAGCCAAGGGGACACTCGTGTCTAAAGAACTGCAGTTGTCTCCATGCGGATCTTGTAGACAAGTTATGATCGAAAGTTCAATGCGACAATCCACTCCGATTCGCATTATCATGGTAAATCAGGACAACCGTACTTTGGTGATCAATAAAGTTGAAGATCTTTTGCCTTTCGCTTTTTCTAAATAAGTTTTCTTTTCAACAATTGTAAAAAAAAGGAACTGTGGCACTTATATTTGTAGCCTAATTTTTTACAGATGAATTCTTGGTTTACAGTTAAAGTGAAATACACAAAGCAATTGGAAAATGGTACTTTTAAAAGAGTATCAGAGCCATATATGTTAGCAGCAATGACCTTTACAGATGCTGAAGCACGTATTTATGAAGAGTTGGGTTCTTCCATCAGAGGAGAGTTTTTGGTAACAGGAATTGCTCGTACAGATATTCACGATATTTTTCAATATGACGACTCGGAAACATGGTTCAAATGCAAGGTATCATACGATAAAGTGGACGATGAAGCCGATAAGAAGAAGACTATTACTCAGAATTTCTTGGTTTCTGCTGATACTGTCAAAGAAGCATATGAGCGAGTACAAGAGAGTTTAGGCACTTTGATGATTGACTTTAATATTACGGCCATTGCGGCTTCAGCAATTGTGGAAATTTTTCCTTACCGTGAAGAAGATGTGGCATCACCGGCAAAGAAAATAAATCAAGTAATTGAAGAAGTGTATGAAAATCCAACACCGAAAGGCATTGTGTTTAGCGCTTCAGGGTCAGATGAAGACGATGAACTGGAAGATGAAGCAATAGATAGCGACAGTGAGATTGAAGTTGACTTCACACAAGACGAAGAATGAGTGAAGAATTAAAAAGACTAAGAGACGATCATAAAGATTTCTTAAGTGATAGGCTTATAGAATCTACTGATTCTCCGATTGATTTGTTTTCCGCGTGGTTTGATGAAGCAGTAAAACACAACGAATTAGAATCAAATGCTTTGTGCTTGACCACCGTAAGTAACAGTGGAATTCCTTCCTCTCGAATAGTATATTTAAAAGAACTGGTAGAGGAGGCGTTTATTTTTTACACCAATTACGCCAGTCAAAAAGGAGGAGAACTTTCGTACAATCCAATTGCATGTATGTTATTTTTTTGGCCAAAACTTCAGCGTCAAGTGCGAATTACAGGTTCGGTTTCTAAAATATCGCAAAAGGACAGCGATGCTTACTTCGCCTCCCGTCCGCGTGAAAGTCAACTTGGCGCTTGGGCATCACATCAGTCTGAAATATTAACAGATAGAAATGAACTTTTTTCAAGGATTACTGAATTAGAACAACAATATAAAGATTCCGTACCTCGTCCGCCACATTGGGGAGGATATGCATTAATGCCAAGTGAACTTGAGTTTTGGCAAGGTCAACCGTCACGATTACATGACCGTTTGGTTTACATAAAAACTTCAGATTCTTGGAAAGTTCAACGTAAAAATCCTTAATGAGAAAAGAACCGATTTGCTTAACGCTTTCTAACGGTATTCGCTTGGTTCATATGAAAGTGCCGAATCAAGTGGCACATTTGGGATTTTTCTTTGCCGCAGGTTCTCGTTTCGAAAGTTCTACTCAAATGGGATTAGCACATTTTATCGAACATTGTGTTTTTAAAGGCACTGAAAAAAGAAAAGCATACCACATCCTCTCTAGAATTGATGCCGTAGGAGGTGAGTTAAATGCTTACACTGCAAAGGAAGAACTTTGCTTGTATGCATCTTTTTCAAAGAAATATACGGCTAGAGCAATTGAATTATTAGCGGATATTGCCATCCGTTCAACCTTTCCAGAAAAGGAGATTGACAAGGAAAAGGAAGTAATTATCGACGAATTAAACTCCTACATGGATTCACCTTCAGATCGTATTTTTGATGATTTCGAGGCCAGATTGTTTAAGGGGCATAGTTTGGGTTATAATATTTTAGGCACAAAAAAAACCGTTCAACGATTCAATACGAACGATTTGAAAACGTTTGCAAAAGATTTTTTCACTCGTGATAATTTGGTTGTTTCCTATGTCGGTAATATGTCCGCAGAAAAAATGGCAAGTTTGCTTGAGATGCAATTAGCAGAAATGCCTCCATCAGGCAATCGACCTAAAATAGTTGAATTTACAAATTACGAACCGTTTGAACACCGAGAAAAGGAAGCGAATTTTCAAGCACATGCGATAATTGGATCTATTGGACCTGGTTATCATGATCAAAATAGGGTGGCGATGGCATTGCTTATTAATGTCTTGGGTGGTCCTGCGTTGAATTCAAGATTAAACTTAAGTGTTCGAGAAAAATACGGCTTGGCTTATTCCGTCGAGGCGAGTTACCATACCTATGCAGACACTGGTTATTGGCAAGTGTACCTTGGCACGGAGTCTAAGAATTTAGAAAAGGCAACATCTCTAGTTTACAAGGAACTTGATAAAATGATGAATGAGTCCTTTTCTTCCGTTCAATTGCACAGAGCTAAAGAGCAACTAAAAGGACAACTCGCTTTGGGTATGGATTCCAATTCAGGAATTATGCAAGGGTTAGGTAAAAGTATGTTAGTTTTCAATCAAATTGATACGCTTGCTGAAATTCATGCGTCAATTGACAAGATAACACAAACACAACTCAGTGAAATAGCCTCAGCATATTTTGCTCCTCATTTAAGGTCTGTTTTAGTTTATGACTGTTGATAATGTTTACTCAAATGATTTTTCTGTTTTCCATCACTAGTCAATAGAAGTTCATTTAAAAAAAAAGCGGGATTATTCCCGCTTTTCTTGATATCAATGATTAATTATTTTTCAGATTCAGATTTTGCTAACGTATAAATTACCAAACCAAATCCTATTTTGTTTATGGCGTCGCCGATGTTGTAAATTACATCCATATATTGCGCTGCCTTGATGGGGTCAGAAACAATATCAATTCCGAAAAGTCCGCCGGGAGTACCAAGTATATAGCCTAAAGGGTAAATTGCCCAACCAACTAATACAAACCAAGCCAAAATTCGGGTAGCTTTTGCAACCGCTGGGCCTGCCGTATTCGATAAGCTTGCTACCTCACCAAACCAAACTAAATAGACGATGTAAAAGTAAGCGGCACCAGAAATTACTCCCCAAAGAACACTGTTGTCTCTGTCTGTTGCTTCTCCGAAGAAACCCGTCACTAACATGATAACAGAGGCAATTATTAACTGCCAAAGTAACGATTGCTTCGCACCTGCTTTTTTAGTGATGAGGTAAAACTCAACACACATCAATGGAACAGTTAACAACCAGTCTACATACCTAAAAAATGTTGGTGAAGTTCCGGTGCTAATGAAATAATCACGCATGTAATAATAATGTACTGCCGCAATGAACGTTATTAACCCGGATACAAGAACAGATGTGCGCCATTTTTCGCCCACATTACGGATTTCAAAAAAGAAGAACGCTGATGCTGCCATCATGGCCATTGTACCAATAAAAAAGGTAAAGGCCGTTGCTTGAGCCAACCCCATTCCTTGCGAGGCGTCAAACAGATTTGAATTGGAAATAGATAAAAACATAATAGTAAGGTTTAATGATACCTACTCTTTAAAGGATTTTCGGTTAACTCCTTATAACACTTACACTAACAAAATAAAATATTTAATGTTTAATAAATTAGCAAAAAGATTAAACAAAATATTTTTGTAACCGAAAAAGAAATTTAGATTATAGCTTAATTATGCACCAATACTTAATATTATCTTATTTTCTTTTTTGTGTTGTTAGTGCTAAAGCACAGAGGTCATTAACCTTAAATAACAAGAAAACAACATACGTTTCAATAGATATACCCAATGTATTTGCCAATAAGTATGAGCTCACCAATGGGGAATACTTCATTTATCTTGAATGGATTAAGAAAAATAAAGGAGAAGAATTCTATTTGTCACAACTACCCGATACTTCAGTGTGGCAAACAAAATTATTTAGTAATCCAAACAAAAGTAAATACTATCTCAGACATCCTGGATACAAAAACTATCCTGTGGTTGGTCTATCATATCAACAAGCACTGGAATATTGTGAATGGTTGACCGAGCGCACAAATGAAACTTTAAACGATAAAAAAGTCAAAAAAATAATTTTTCGTTTACCAACAGAAGAAGAGTGGGAAATTGCTGCAAATGGCAGTAAGGAAAAATATCTTGTATTTCCTTGGGGAACTAATAGTGTCCGTCATGAGCATGGAAAATACAAAGGTGAAGTTATGGCTAATTTTTATTTAGGAATTGGCGATTATATGGCACTACCGGGAAGTCTAAATTCCTTCGGAGATTTAACGGTTGATGTAAGTTATTTTCCTCCTAACAGTATTGGGCTTTATCAAATGGCAGGAAATGTAGCAGAAATGGTAAGTGAATCTGGTATTTGCAAAGGCGGTTCATGGCTATCTGAAAGTTATAAAATGGTTATTTCTTCTCGCGATACGTTCGATAGCCCTAAACCTTGGCTCGGTGTTCGGTTATTTGCAGAGGTTGAAGAATTTCATTTGGATAATTCAATGAAAATTGATGCTTCAGTAATTGAGAAAAACTTGGTCAGAGTTCCGAGTGGTTCCGCTACAGTTCGTTTGTTTATTGAAACATTTAATGATTCAATAAAATATAAAAACATTGAGAATACGGCCTTCTATATTTCCAAATTTGAAATTTCAAATGCTTTGTTTATGAAATTTATTGATGATATAGAGGACCCTGAAAAGAAAAATAGATGCTATCCTAAAAATGAATTGTGGAGCTCAGAAACTGACAGGTTACAGTTCTTACATTATGCAACACAATTCCCTAATCATCCGGTCGTGAATATATCCAAAGATGCAATGAGGTATTTCTGTGATTGGCTTTCAGAGATTTATAACCGAGATCCTAAACGTAAATACGATAGGGTAGAGTTTGCCTTACCCACGATGAAACAACAATTATTTGTCCAACAATGCGGATTAGACTTGAATGATTATAGTTGGGGTGGACCTTACTTTATTGATAAAAAACAGCATTATTTAATGAATTTTAATCCACTGTTTGATTATTTACAATATGATAAAAAGAAATTAGCAATCAATGAGGAATATAAAAATTCCCAATACTCAATTCTTAGAAAGAGCAGGGCACTTGACGGATATGAACTTACTGCTCCAGTGGATGCTTACTACCCATGTGAATATGGAATTTATAATTTGAATGGGAATGTTGCTGAGGCTGTTTCTGATTCTGAAATTGTCTTCGGAGGCTCTTTTGCTAGTATGCTTGAAAATTGCTCCAATTTAGGAATGAATGGTTATAATTCTTCAGAACAAATAAGTCTTCCTTCTCCTCAAGTTGGATTTCGTGTTGTCTTAGAGGAGAAATACACGTGGATAAAATCCTCAAAGAAGTTAAATCATTGAAATCTATAATAAATACTATGAATGGTTCATTTCTAATTATCTTAATTGGTCTATCTGAATGCCTGCTTGCTCAATCTTCTGTTAAAATTGGCACTCAAACTTGGATGACTGAAAATTTAGACGTATCCTATTTTCAAAATGGTGATGAAATTCCTCAGGCACAAACCGATAGTGAGTGGGAAAGGGCCGGATTTAATCAGCAACCTGCGTGGTGTTATGTGACGGTTTGGGAAAATGACAAAGAAATACAGACAGCGAAATTCAAGAAATTATACAATTCGTTTGCTATCAATGACCCAAGAGGTCTTGTTCCATCTGGTTGGCGAATCAGTTCCACTTCAGATTGGGAAAAACTCAAAGATTTTTCAGATAGTTTAAATGTACCTCTTAATTCGTTCTTAAGCACTAACGATTGGGAAAGACCATTAGGCACAAACAAATTTGGATTAAACATACAACCAAGTGGTTGGCGTGATGTGGGTTGTGGAGGTGTTGGAACCAGTGTGACTTTTTGGTGTGAACAAGATGCTACAACTGTTAATTCGGATAGTCCACGCACTTTTACCTATTCTGTTATCCTATATGAAGATGGAAAAGTTGGTATCATAAATGGTAGTACGTCTTGGATCATGGGCCATTATGTACGATGTGTAAAAAACGATTAAAAGCTAATTTGCTATCCTTTCTACGTAATCCCACGTACAAGCCCTCGTCAAAACACCTAACTGTTGATGTGTGTGAGGGTGTATTTTGTTGGGGTATTCTATAATATATGGTGCATACCCTTGTGATATGTGACAATTTTGTTT